>Ga0210405_10000948_pt1 | contig 35364 bp, 42 predicted proteins | sample IncBWH11MmetaG_FD_155492 | JGI IMG/M metagenome (GOLD analysis project Ga0210405, IMG submission 155492) | Forest soil microbial communities from Barre Woods Harvard Forest LTER site, Petersham, Massachusetts, United States - Inc-BW-H-11-M | ecosystem: Environmental > Terrestrial > Soil >... | reverse complement strand
CACTGCGGGAGGAAGCGGACACTAAGGGCTGTCATTGGCAGATATATGTGAAATTTCGACTTCCTACCTCGCACCCTGGGGCCATCGGCTGCCGGTTATGCCAGAAAAAACTATTGGCTTCCCCAGACAGATATGCCCTGCTGCGATGGTCCGGAAGGGCAGAACCACTAGGTTCTTCTGTTCAGAGAGCCCCCGGGCCCAGCCAAAGGAAAAAGTGCGCTGGAATCCCTCAATGGATATATAGTGTGGGGCAATTGAGAGCTAGTGCTATGCCCCGTACTTTCACGCTGCATTTTCGGAAGCGCAACCCGGTTTCGTCAATGGTTTTGCGGCGCTTATATACGCCATTTATTTACGAGACAGCACACTAGAACGGAAATTCCGTCTAACTCTCGCGATTAATTAAAGGAGTGGCTCTATGCGTACACACAAATGTGAAGGAACTTTCGATCAATTCTTCAGGAGGTTTGCGGGGTATTCTCAGCTTCTGCTCCTAGCCTTTCTCGCGCTGCTGGTGACCGCCACCGGGGCGAGCGGCCAGGTGTGGAAGCAATCGAGCCAGAACCCGACGTGTAAGAACATTTACAATCCGACGCAAAATCCATCCGGTAAGATTCATGCTTCATCCGGGGCACAAATGGCTTGCTTTGGTCCACAAATCACCGGCTCCACGCGCTCGTCGTTCGAGCTGCCTCTCCCGACTTCTTCAATCCTCGGCCCGGCCAAAGGCAATACGTTCAGCACTTCGAACGTGGATGCCGGCAATCCAGCCGAAGACCAAACCAATGGAACGCAGGCGTACGGGCAATCCGAGACCTCGATTGCCGCTGCGGGTAACTATGTAGTTGAAGCCTGGAACGATGCCACAGGGTTCTTCGCGCCCCCCTGTTCCCCGAACTTCAAGGACCAGTCGACCGGCTTCGGTTTCTCCAGCGACGGGGGCACGACCTTCACGGACCTGGGTGGCTTGCCTAACGTTAATTGCTTTACCTCCGTGTTTCAAGGCGATCCCAGTGTGGAGGTCTACCACACTGGTGGAAGCACTTACTTCTACGTGTCCAGCCTCTTTTTCGACACCAGCAATTTCGCGGAGAAGATAGCCATGGACGTCTGCCGTGTGGTCCAGGGCTCTCCTGCTAGCCTGAACTGTAACCCCAACCCGATTATCATCGCCGATCCCGGGGTCTTCGGGTTCGACGACAAGGACTTTCTGTCCATTGACGCGGCACGGGGCCTGCTTTACGCCAGCTACACTGATTTCACAACCGGCGACGTTATCTCGCTCTCCGTTTGCGACATTGGCAACGGGGCGCTCGGTGGGAGTCCGGCCGCCCCCGTATGTAACGCGGCAGGCCCTGCGACCCCCAACTATCTGGTCATCGCGTCCTCGCCCATCACAAGCTGCGCGGAGATCGAAGGGGCTTACCCCGCGGTGGACCCAGCGACGGGAGACGTGTACGTGGCCTACGAATTCAACTGGGCAACCAATCTTTTTGGTTGTCCATTGCAGGTGCAGGAGCAGGTAGCGTACGTGCAGGCGTCGAGCTGCATCGTCTTGCCGACGAGTCCAAGCCCATGCCCAGTCCCAACCGGCACGACTGCTGTCAACATTACATCCATGGACGCGGCCTTTATCCCCGGTTACAACCGCTTCCCCATGAATGATTTTCCTCGCATCGCTGTGAGCCACGCGAACGGAACGGTAAGCATTGTCTGGAACGATGCCCGCGCCAATCCCTCGGGGGACATCCTGTTCCAAAGCTTCGCCCTCGGAGCCCTTACCCCTGTTCAGTCCGCACCGGTGAAGCTCAACGACGACAAGACGGGAACCGGCGCGTTCCACTTCCTGCCGGCTTTGCGGAATGTGGACGCTAATGGCAACCTGAACGTCTCCTGGTATGATCGCCGGCTGAATCCGAGTTCGGCGCTTACGGATGTATACGCAGCGCTCGAAGTGAATCCGAGGACCACGGGCACACCAAAGTCCAACACTCGGGTGACCAACATCTCCTCCAACTGGCTCACCGCCAACTCGGATATCGTCCCCAACTTCGGCGACTATACCGACAACTACATCGCGATCGCAGCGGGCAAGAAGGGCCCCATTGCCACGATCTTTGCGGCTTGGTCGGATGGACGCATCAACGATCCTCAGCCTTTCTGTGCGAGACAGGGGCTGTGAAATTGCAGGGCAAACTGCCGTAGCACCGGAAACTAATAGGCCACCGTGCGGGGGCGTCCTGTAGCAAGGGCGTTCCCGCTTGGTGTCTGCCCTCCTTGTCGGGTGGAGGGCAAGCAGTTCCATCGCGATGAACGCTCGTCCGATGAACACGTCACGCCGTCTTCAATTTCCTTCCCGTCGCGCAGATGTTTGGGTGGTTCAGGAATGAGGGATGATGCTGAGTCTGCCATTTGGCGCTCATCTTAGGTTGTGGGAGAAGAAGCCAAGTCAACGAACACAAACTGTTTCCGAGGAGCGACAGCTCACGATTTGAGATTGGAAGATTGAGGAGGCGGATAAGAACCTCCTGACACCCCAGTGATAAACGCCAATGTTTTAGTTTCAAATGCATCGAAGAACACTTCGGCGCACATCTATAAACCCCACACAAGGAGCAACACAAACAATGCCACGCAAAGTAATCCCCCTCCCCGAATGGATTCCCCAAGCCTGCGAGTTGATGGTCAAGTATGACCTGTCACTCAGGCAGGCTGCTGCGGAACTCGGGCAGGATATTTCAATCGAAGAAGCCGAGGCCCTCAAGGACCGGAAGCTGTTTAAGGAAGCGCTGGAACAGGCCCGGCTCGCCAACTATTCCGAAATTGGCGCAGCTCCCTGCTCACCAAGGAGGCTGTCGTCGGCCAAATCTACAAACTCGCCTCTCGGCTCGCCGCAGATCATGAGGACTATAAGGCTACCGACGCCCTCTTGGGAAGGGCTATTTGCAGACGCCGCACTTCCCGCCTTCCTTGGCACAGTGCTTGCAATACTTGCAGTTCTTGCAGGCGTGGCAGGGATCGGAACCCGTGCAGGTCGCTGCGAAAATGTCGAACGAAAATTGACTGATGAGAAGAATTGACAACAACACCTGTGAAAGAACAATGAGGAGTCGCGATTTCATCGTGGCGATGTCCTCCGGGAGGAACTTGGGGCCGAAATATGCGCGTAGCATGTGCCGATTCCTCACGTCCGTCAAGTTTTGAGATGTTCTGTATCCAGTACGTTACCCCGACGGCATATTTTCATCCAGAATCGTTGCATCCCGTGATTACTTTTCCCATACTTACCCTATCTCGGATGAGAACTCACAAAGCAGAAATGCACGTTAATTCAGGTCGACTCGGCCCTACCGTTTCAAGGCGCCACTCGCGTGTCGAGGCACGCGGGGGTGTCTATGGTGTACTGGCGTTCTGCTGGACATGAGCGTATAGCCCCAGTGCGGAATCTGAGCATGGGAGGTCTGTTCATCGAAACAGACACGCCTCCAGTTCCGGGAATCACGGCCAAGCTTCATTTTCTTGTTCAAGAAGGTCAGATCAGGGCTGACGCTGTTGTACGACATGCAGAACCCGGACGTGGATTAGGACTAAGATTCACGGCTGTACGCAATGATGACCGCCTACGTCTCGCGGAATTGATGAAAAGGCTTCGAGGGTTGAATGGGTGAAGGCTGACTGCTCTCTAGGGCGGGCCACTTTTCGTCAATCAAATCCAGAATATGCGCTGCGCGTTCCATCGATTTTTTGGTATAAATCTCCGCCCAAAATTCCGTCCCCATGTTTGGCTTGCCTGCCCGGTCATCTTCTTCGAGAAGTGGTTGCAGTTTTCGGGCCGTCAGGATCACCGTCGCAAGCAAGATGGCGTGTTTCCGCTCTTCGGTCATTGGAGTCCCCGCAGTTTAGGATTGAAATGCGGTAGAGGCAGGGGAAGGGATTCTACTTCTTATTCCATAAATCCCAAAACAATTTGACCGTCGCCGGACCATGCCCTGCGTAGTGATTGTTCGCATAGGCAAAGACCTTCAAGTTTCGCGCCACAAGCAGTGAAATAACTCCACCCAGTTTTTCAGGTCGTCGCGCCTGTCGATGACGGCCTTGTCCCACGTCGTCGTCTGCCGCTCGATAGCCTTGCGGTCACCGAGCCAACGGACATAGGCAAAATCCGCCGTAATCAGGCCAAACTTTTCCTTCATCTCCCACGGTCGAGGCATAAATGATGTGTCGGTCAAAGCCAAAGCGACGTTGGACTCCCTGAACACGTCCGCAAATCTGGCGTCGAGCCACGTTTTGTTTCGAATCTCGACTACATACTTGTGGTCCGCAGGAAACTTTTTGAGGAAGGGTTCCAGCACGGTGAGAAAACTATCTTGCTTCGGGAATTTCCAACGGTCGAACACTGGAAACTGAAAGACCATCGGACCAAGTTTTGGACCGAGAATATCCATCGTTTTCACGAACTCATCGAATTCTGAATCGCAGTCAACCAGTGTTTTTTCATGCGTGATGATCTGCGGAACCTTGACGGAGAATATGAAGTCTTCGGGAGTCCGAGCGGCCCAGTTGTTGACCGTACTCGCAGAAGGACATCCGTAGAAGGTCGAGTCCACTTCGACCGTTGCAAATTGCGTGGCGTAGTAGGAAAGAAAATCGCGTGACTTCATGCCGGAAGGATAGAAACTGCCCTGCCAACCGTCTGCGGTGAAAGCGGAAGTTCCAAGGAGAATGCCGGGCAGAGAATATGGGCGTTCAACCTTTAGCTCGCTTGTGAGTTCAGCCGCCTTCTCCAACTTCTCCATTTCGAAGAGGGTCGGATTGCGAATTGGTTCTATTTTGGGGCGCTGTGATTTCACGGTAGGCGATTCTATATTAGGCAGCACGGTTGAGTCCCGCCGGATGCTCAGCTCGGCGGGAGGCCAAACGACTTGCGGAAGAGTGCTTGTCGCATTCGTGATAGCGTGATGAGGTATGATGTCAGCACTTGCGGAGTTGCCAGTCAGTGCGCTGTAGACATAGACCGAACCAGATAAAGCCGCCCGTAAGGGGGCACCTCCTATGGCAATGGAGTATACGGCTATCGTTCGCCGCCTCTACGAAGAGGTCTGGAACGGGCGTCGATTCGAAGTCGTCGATGAAATAATCTCTCCCAGCCACGCCCTTCATGACAACAACGCGCCCGATTCTTCGATCGGCCCCGAAGCCTATAAGAGCCAGGTCATTCGATTCTTAAGCGGCTTTCCGGATCTGCGCTTCTCCATCGACGACATGGTTGCTGCAGACGAGAAAGTGGTTGTTTCCTGGAACATTTCCGGTACCCACAAAGGTGAATTCATGGGGATTCCTGCCACGAACAAGAAAGTGTCCGTAGATGGAATCACCATCAACCACATCGTGAACGGAAAGATCATAGATTCCTACATAAACTGGGACGCGCGCGGTTTCATGAAACAACTTGGAGGCACGGACTCCCACTATCGCGTGCTCGAAAAGCTTGGCGGAGGAGGCATGGGTGTCGTCTACAAGGGCGAGGATACGCGGCTTCATCGGACAGTCGCGTTGAAATTCCTGCCGCGTGAGAGGTCCCATGACTCCACCGCTCTCGAACGATTCCGGCGAGAAGCACAGGCAGCATCCGCCCTCAATCACCCGAACATCTGCACTGTCTACGACATTGGCGAACATGACGGCCAGCAGTTTATTGCGATGGAGTTCCTCGACGGCCAAACTCTGAAGTACCACATTTCCGACAAGTCGCTGCCGTTTGAACAGGTGTTGGACTTGGGCATCGAGATTGCCGACGCGCTCGAAGCTGCCCATGCTGAAGGCATCATTCATCGGGATATCAAACCAGCGAACATATTCGTAACCAAAAGAGGTCACGCGAAAATTCTTGATTTCGGTCTAGCAAAACTCGTGACCGCTGCCGAAGATATCGGTCTTTCTGATCTGCCGATGGCCGCAGCTGATGAACAATTGACCAGCGTAGGTACCGCGGTGGGCACTATGCCCTATATGTCACCAGAACAAGCGCGGGGCGAGGAATTGGATGTACGTTCGGATTTATTTTCGCTCGGTGCGGTACTGTATGAGATGACGACAGGCCGGATGGCTTTTTCGGGCAAGACAACAGCGGTCATCCATGATGCGATTTTGAATCGAGGCCCGATTCCAATGACACAGTTGAAGCTGGAGGTTCCGGCGAGGCTACAAGAAATCATTAGCAAAGCGATGGAAAAGGACCGCAACGTGCGCTACCAGAATGCTGCTGAGATTCGGGCCGACTTACAGTGTCTGAAGCGCGATAAAGATTTGGCAAGAGTATCCGCGAGATGACAGGCCGGAACCTAAAACAGCAACTCCAGGGCAGACGAAGCTGTGAATGCGCTTGTGCCAATGCGAATTTCACTCATGGCCGAGAGATTCTACACCCGCCCGGCCAGTGATACACTTCCGCCATGAAAGCGAAATCTTTGATAAGGCCCGATGACGCCTGAATCAAAATGGATTCTTCAAAGTTCCGAGATGAGCCTAACACTCACATCGTTTGCGTAGCAATCAGGCCATTTAGCGCAGATAATGTTCCCACTATTCTAGAAAGAGTGCCTAAGCTGCCGTTCCGCCTAGTCCCGGGCGTTTGGAGGCTATATGCCCCAAGCCACCCTTTGCAATGCAATCGCAACAAAGAATATCGTCCGGATTTATTACACCGGAGATGAGGCCATAGGCTTCCGAACAGTTGAGCCGCATATGATCGCCTACAACGAGGCAGGGCATTTGTCGCTTAGTGCGTGGTGTCTTGGCGGAGCCAGCGAGACACCAGAAAGTCAAGGCTGGCGCGAATATCTCCTGTCGGAAATATCCAATGTCACTGTTCTGCAGCAGCGGTTCTTTGGACCTCGCGCTGGCTATCAGCGGGACGGGGGCAAGAAATATCATAATGTGCAGTGCGCTGTTTGATTTCTTTCAGAGTCGCTGTCAGCATCCCGAGCAAGGCGTGATAAAATAGGGGCATCGTGTTAGTGAACGACCTCCGCCCACTTTGTCCGAACCACGGAACCTTTATGGTTGCAGCAACGCACTGGATTCATCTGCACTCCAAACCGTTTCCGAAGCCATGTAGTGTTTGCCCACGGACAAACTGCTTGTATGTTCACGATCTTGCGAACGGCTTCTACACCTTGCCCGAAGACGCGCTAATAGGACACCCGCTCGCCGCCGTGGTTCTACGCTTCAAAAAACAGAACAAACCCGGGTCTGTTCGCTTGCTCGGATAAACTCCCATAGGTCAGTAATACGTAATCGTCTGGTGGCGGACAGCTGAAGTTTTGAAGAGTCCGTTCGTGCCAGACCCGTAGCTAATCTTCTGCTCGGTCCAGTTGCCGAAGCTGTCGTACTGGTAGCTGTAGCGCGAGTAGGATTCCTGCGACGAACTCTCGCTTTCTTCCTCACTCAACGCGTGATTCATGTCCCCGAACATCGTTGTGTGCTCCTCCATTTTGTCGCCGTGATCGTTGTAGGTGATCTTTGTGATCATTTCTGGGTAAGCCCCGAAGCGAACGTGTTTCTCTGCTACACGGCCCTCCGCGTCAAAGATGTAGGAGTTTCGAGGCTGCATCTTGGAGCAAAATTGCATCGCCTTTTTCAATTCTTTTAAAGCTTCGTGATCCGCCATGAGTTGTTCGAGATCTTCGGCGGGTACGATGCTCTCAATGACGTTCTCGATCACGAGATTTGATTCTACTGTGCGCCCTTCGGCATCGTACCTGCGGAGCATCCTGCCCGTGAGGCGTCCTTTCGCCCCATAGATCTGCGTTTCCGTGGGCTGATCGCGTTCGTTGAATAACGTTTTGACATATCCGCCGCCGGGCGGCGGCCAGTAGAGATCGTCGTTTTCGATACTAATCATGCCGCTTGGCCGATGATCAGTGTCGGATGGCGAGGGCTTCAACTCAGACCTTACGATCCGCGTCTTGCGACCTTGATCGTCGTATTGGAAGACTGAACTCTCTTCGCCGCTCCCCGTGATGCCGATCAGCCTGCCCTTCTCATCGTAGGTGTAGTCTGTCTCGATTGGTGGTCCGCTCGGCTGGTCACTGATGGTTTTCTGTAGGTGACCTTGAGAGTCATACGTATAGGATCCCGTCAACTTTACGCCAGTCGTCAGGATGGAGTTGAAGCGCAAAATCCTTCCGACGCGGTCGTACTTGATTGTGGAAGAGAATCTCGACTCGGGATAATCTGGACCCGGCGGGGTAATTGTTTCCTCGAAGCACTGCTCGACTGGGCCGCGAAGCCCTGCTTTCTCACGGTCTGACATTGTTGCATCAATCGTCTCCGGACCTTCCATTGCAAACCCGAACGACCTCAACGACGAGAATTTCGTCACGACGACGGTGGCGGCTGCATTGCCAAGGAAAGTGCGTCTGCCACTCATAAGGTGTCTCCTTCGCAAGATACAGGAGATTCCATCAACGCGTGGATTCTACCAGTCTACGGAGTATTCCTGAGCGAAATCTACAAACATTAGAAACTCGGCGAGGGTTTTCAAGCTTACGGCTTCTCCGATAGCTCTTGGAAGAGGCGGACCGTTGCTGGCCCGTGCCCGGCGTAGTGGTTGTTCGCATACGCGAACACTTTGAGGTTTCGTGCCACGAATTTGCGGAAGAGTTCGACCCAATTTGTGAGGTCGTCTCGCCGGTCAACGACGCTTTTGTCCCATGTCTTTGTTACTTCTTCGATTCCCTTGCGGTCGCCAAGCCACCGCACATAAGCGAAGTCCGCCGTAATCAGGTCGAACTTTTCCTTCATTTCCCAAGGTCGAGGCATAAACGACGTATCAGTCAGTGCCAAGGCGAAGTTGTACTCCCGGAGCACGTCCGCGAATCTGGCATCGAGCCAGGTCTTGTTTCGAATCTCGATTACAAATTTGTGATCGGTGGGAAGCTTCTTCAGAAAGGGTGTGAGCACGCGGAGAAAACTATCTTGTTTCGGGAATTTCCAACGGTCGAACAACGGAAACTGAAACACCATCGGGCCAAGCTTTGGACCGAGAATATCCATCGTTTTCACGAACACATCGAATTCTGAATCGCAGTCCACTAGTGTTTTTTCATGCGTGACGAGCTGCGGAATTTTGACGGCGAAAATGAAGTCTTCGGGAGTGCGAGCGGACCAGTTGTTAACGGTGTTCGCGGAGGGAGACCCGTAGAACGTAAAGTCCACTTCGACCGTGGCAAATTTCGTGGCGTAGTAGGAAAGGAAATCGTGTGACTTCATGCCGGGAGGGTAGAAACTGCCTTGCCAGCCGTTTGCGGTGAAAGCGGAAGTGCCGAGAAGAATTCCGGGCAGAGAAAAAGGCCGTTCGGCTCTCAGTTTATTTGCAGCCTCTTCCAACTTCTCCATAGGAAAGAGGGTGGGGTTGCTGATTGGCTCTACTTTGGGACGCTGTGGTTTCACGCGCTCCTCAAATACGCTTTGGGTGCTCTTTCACTACGTCTTGCGCTCGCTTGTCTTCTCGAAGTCTGACGAACTTCGAATGTCGGAGCCGATCCGCGTCGGTCCATTCCAGAAAATCGATTTGTGCCACCAGTTCCGGTCGAAGCCATACTGCTTTCTTCATCGTTTCTGTATCGAGTTCTCGACCAAACCTTGACGGTTGTATTTCCGGTAGATTCACGAAGGGACAGTTGGGCGCGATCAAGGGCCGCAATTTTTTGAACAGGCTTCTGCGCGAAGCTGGCACAAACCCGTTTCGAGTCCTCGCAACATACAACAGGTCCTTACGCTGTAGTAGCCCATTATGATTGAGTCGAATCCATGTGGCCCAGGGAAGTAGCCGCCAACCACGAATTCTTGTCCTTGGTTGATCCGATATTTGACCCAGGCTCCCGTGCGGCGTCCCGGTTGATACAAACTATCTCTGCGTTTCGCAATGACGCCTTCTAACCCCTGCTCTTTGACAGCGGCAACAATGCTGGCCGCGGAGGATTCGAGATAATCCACTAACTGAATTCTAGGAGACTGAAACTTCAGCGAGCGCAACAGTTCTCGGCGTTCAACTAGCGAAATGCGCGTCGTGTCACGATTCTGGTAACAGAGCAGGTCAAAGACAAAATAGCGGATGCGACCTGCATCACGACGATAGTTCTGTAGCAGATTGAACTCCGGTCGCCCCGATTCGTTCAGAGCGACAATTTCACCATCGATGACAGTGCCGTCCGGAAGATCTCTGATGAGCGCTTCGACTATGTAAGGGTATTGCTGATTGAAGGACTTCCGCCGACGCGAGAATAGGCTGATCTTGTTGCCAGAATTGACCGCAATGGCGTCGTCCGGAAGCAACGATCCGTCAAGCTCGCCGATGTGTCTGACCGATACCGTACCAAGGCCGATGTCCGCCCCTTGCTCGCGGAGAAGCTCCGGCCTATTAACGAAGGCAGAACGCGCCCAGAGAGCACGCTTGCCGTCGCGGAGTTTGTAGAGAGCCACTACCTTCCGTTCGTAGAAGAGAATTACAAGCCCTCTACAGTTGCGGGTTACAAGACTCTGTGGAGGATCTATCTCGCCCCGCGTCTCGGCAAGATTGTGCTTCGGGATTTTCGCACTGTAGACGCGGCAAACTTGCTCCAGGAAATTCATTCGGCACACAATGTCGGGCGAACGATTCTCAAGCACATAAAATCGCTCCTGAGTGGGGTCTTTACCTACGCCAAAAACCAGAGTCTGCTCGATGGTATGAATCCCGTTAGGGATGCCATGATTCCCAGGAAAGCAGCCGCTCCCGAGGAGACACATGCCGCTACACCTGACGAAGTGCTCGCAATCATGGACACTCTGGAGCAAGCCGGACAGCAAAAAGCTGTGGTCGCAGTTGCCTTGATGTTCTTCGCGGGTCTTCGTCCCGGTGAAGCTCGCGGCGTGTGTTGGGAAGACTACGATGGTAAGCACCTGTTAGTCCGACAATCCGTCTGGCGCACCTACACGACTTCGCCAAAGACACAATCGAGCGTCAAGCCTGTGCCTGTCATCGAGCCTCTAGGAGGTATCCTGGCGGCACTACGCGAAGCGGAGGGCAATCCGACTTCTGGACCGATCTTGCGCGGGCCAGGTGAGAAGCCTCTTGACTTGGACAAGCTGGGGCAGAGAGTAGTGAGGCCTATGTTGAAACGATGTGCTGTCTGCAAACAACTCGAATCGAAGCACAAAGGCGCGGAACACGACTTTTAGCTAGACACTTCGCTTCCCGTTTGGCGGGGATGGTACTCTCTGCGGCGAGGAGTCGGAACAGCCGTGGCTTCTCTTGCCAAGGACCCGATCGCCGCAAAGGGACTCTTGCGGCATTCAAGCGTGAGCACAACTGAACGGCATTACATCAAAGACGTTCCAGAAAGAACCTTGAAGGCGATGAAACTACTCGAAGCATTGTGCAATGACTGTGCAACTAAGGGAGAGGCCAAACCTAGCTAAGTGCTTGAAAAAGCTGGAGGCGCGAGGCGGAATCGAACCGCCGATAATGGTTTTGCAGACCATGTCAAGACGTCTGAAATGCACGCCCGCTTTGCTATCTGTCGTTTCTATACCCATTCTGTACCCAACCCATGCTAGAATGGGTGCAGATTCGAGGAGGCAGTACATGCAATCCGGGCATATTAGACGTAACGGGCGCTGGTGGATTCTAAAGGTTCGCGAGTGGGTTGTGAAGGATGGTGTGAAGCGGCGTGTGGATTCTTATAAGAAGCTGCGCGAGATACGCCATAACGACGCAGAGCAAGCACCCGCTGACGTGCAAGCACTGGCAGACTTGGAACTGGCCAAGGTCAACGTCGGACAAGGGCAGGGCCAGTCCGCCGACTCCGTGAAGTCTTACTTGGAAGGTTATCTGGCCGCTGGCATCGGCAGCAAGAGCCGTCGCAAACTGCGCGATAGTACGACGCAGAGTTACAAGAGCGACTACAACCTCATCAAGGAATTTATCCCCGACATGCAACTGCGGCAAGTGCGGACTCCTGATATCAATCGAATTTTCGATGCGCTGATTGACAGCGACGGCGAAACCGTGCGCGCGCAGTCGGCCTACAACCGGGTCAAGAATTTCCTCAGCGGCGCATTCCGTTCTGCGGTCGGTGCGGGCATGTTGGACTTCAACCCCGTAACAGCGGCGTATAGCATCGGCGGCAAAGAGGCCGACACTCACGCGTATACGCTCGAAGAGGTTCGGGACTTGATGTCCGCCGTCGACCATCGCACGGCGCAGGCCGCGTTCATGGTGCTGATGTTCACAGGATTGCGGTCGGAGGAATTGAAGGGACTGCGATGGGAGGATTACGACAGCGATGCCGAGGTGTTGAACATCAAACGAACCATCGTGCAAGGAAAACTGGTTGAAGACACGAAGACAACTAGCAGCAAGGCCCCCGTGCCTGTCATCGGGATTGTGAAGCGGTACCTTGATGCTCACCTTGCTCGAAACAGCGGCACCGGGTTTATCTTTCATGCGCCCACGGACCCTCAGCGCCCGATTAACTTCGGACATCTGGTGTGGGACGAGGTGATTCCTGCGACCGAGAAAAAGAACGTCGAGTGGCACGGTCTGCACGCCTTCCGACGTGGGCTATCTACCGTGCTTCATGAGTTGGAGGTTCCCGAGTTGACCATCAGCCACATACTGCGGCACTCGACGAAGTCATCGAAGACCGTGGCGGGGCAGCGCTACATCAAGCCGTCGTTGGTGCGCATGAGAGCGGCACTAGAAAAGGTGGAAGCGAGGTACAAGGTGGTCGAGAAGGGGCGGCGCTAAGCCGCCTTCTTCTGAGTCTTGCGACGGCGATGCGCAGCATATATCGGACGCGGCGATTTACGAACCCACTCGACAACCTGTGACCAGTCGAACACGAGGTGTTTGCCAAGGTTGAAGACTGGCATCGGGTTCGGGCATCGGCGGCGAATCTTTTCACGCACCCACGGTACGTCGGCGTGCAATCGGCGGGCGACTTCTTCAATCGAAATAAACTGGTCTGGAGCCAGAGCCATGAGACACGACCAATTGGATTGTATTTCGGGATTAGGAAGGAGACCGTGCCCAGGCCGATTAGCAACGGTGTTGGCAGTCAGCGAGTCTGCCCCGGATAACGCTAGAGGTACAACAGAAATAGTGTTTCACAAAAAGCCAATATTGTCAACTGTACTAAGGGACAGGTCAGGCGTTCGGGTCAATCTTCTGCGTTATGACATTGCCGTCTTGGTCGAAAACCACGGGCTCGGCGATGTACTTCCTCGGCGGCGGAACCTCATGATTCTCCTGTGAAAGGCCGCCCGAAGACGGCCCGATTGATTTTATTCGTGGCCTTGGATACTCTGGCGTTCTTTCAGCGCATCTTTCTGCGCTGATTTGTCTTCAACGGCGTCCAAGACTTTTTCCGCAAGTCGGTCTTGGAGACCAATTCTGCGGGTTTCGACTTCGCGCTGGTTGGCGTTTGGTACATCTTCTTTTATGCTCTTCATGTTGCTCTCTCATGCGCCCGGCGGTGAGAGCCGCCTATGCGCTCCTTCGCCCACTTGGCTGTGCGGCAAACTTATTCCTCGCCCGTTTTTTTGGCTCCCGGTGACGGGTTGGGGCGGACGAGGCTGGTGTGCCGATTTCCACGGCACGTTTTCCCCCAAGGTATTTCAGCGACGCACGAATCCCTGGTCTTGATAGCCCGATAACCAGGGCTTCTTTTCCATTTCTTCGGCGCGGACATAATCTTTGACCTGCTTCAATGTGCAGCGCTCGAGAACTTCGGGCGGGCATCGCGAACCGTCGGGCGCGGTCAACGGCAACGCCTTGCCCGTGCCAATGAATTGGTGCCAGTCAAATCGCGGCTGTACCGGCGGGGGCGGTGGAGGCGGTGGCGCGACGACGGCGACGGGCTTCCTTGTCTCAAGCGCCGATTGTCCGAGATTGTGAACCGCGGCGCGAACGAGCGCGTAGTCCATTGTTTCGAAGCCGTGGTCTTGTCCCCAGGCAAAGATGGTGTCCCGATTCGTTTGTCCTGCGTCCAGCCAGGGATATTCGTGTTGCAGTTGTGTCAGAATCTCGGCGAGATTCGGGCAGTAGATTGGTTTGCGTTCCATTATTTCTCTCCGTACACTTTGATTTCAAATTGGTAGAACGACTTCTCGAAAGACTCGGCTTCCGCCGCGGTCAGCTTCTCCACCGGGTGAGCTTTGATAAAGTCTTCGAAGAACTTTTTCAGGGCTTCCCGAATCCGCTGCTTGTGGTAGTAGGAGCGAACGTCGGCTGCCGCAATCTCAGTTCGACGACGTAGCAGAGCCATGATGGTAGCGGACTTTGCTTGCTCCTGTGTCTGACGACGGACTTCTGGTTGAGTCAAAACTTCGGGGTACTTCTTTGCTTCCTCTTCTGCCCGAATCTGTTCCTGGGTGCGTGGCTCGTGTCCCGCGACGAATACCAATTCTCCTGCACGATGAAGTTCCGCAGCGCCGCGTTTGATAGCCGCAGCGGTCGGATAAACGCCCTTGCCGTCTGGGTGCTGGGCGTTCTTTTCAAGCCACGCCAACATAGCCTCGGTGTTCTCTGGCGAATTTAGAATCTGGACACGGCTGCCCAGGCTCAGTTCGAATTCCTTGAAACTCGCTGCGACATCTTGCATCGTCAGCGAAGGATGTAACGTAATCATTTTGAGTCTCCTTTAAACTTGCGAAAGTTGTTTCGCTGCAGTTTGTCTGCAGGCGTCGTTCAACTGCTCTTCTCCGTAGGTTTCAAACAGCCGGGATACCTCTGCGTTCGGAAGACGGCGAAGGAAATTCTCTGACCATTGAATCTTGGTGCCTGGACGATTCGGGGATTCGTAGAACTCTGGTAGCGTGGCGAACGTCGGTGTCGAGGTCATTCCGGCGCGAATCTGTTTTTCACGAAGTTCGCGCTTCTGTTGTTCAGCCCGGACATCGGCTGTGTTCGCGGCATATAACTTCCGCTGTCCATCTACAATTTCGAAGATTTCGCGAAGGCGCTCAAGGCTGTCAGACTCCAGCTCGTGGCGATGTCCTTCGTACAGCCTTCCATCGACGTTTCCTCGCCAGCCGTACTTATCATTGGCGACCTGGTTGCCGTTCGCATCCATGTGCGTACCGAGTATTTTCTCGATTAGCTGTAGACGTTCGTGTTCGTTCGCAATCGCTGCAGTGGCGCGTGTCGTCAAAGTCAAGCTCTCGCGGACCTGAGGGTTCGTAATGAGACGGCGCAGCGTGTCGACGTCAATGCTCGCCAGGCTGGTGATGAGCCCGTCGAGATAGTTCTGATTGGCGTCAGTTTTAAATTCTGGGAATTCTGCCCACAGCTGCTGGTAGGCTTCGGCGTAGTCCTGGTTCAACGTCAGGCGGCTCTTAACCTGGCGTAGCACCTGGCCGACGGAACTGATTGGTCGGCCCTGACACGCCTCTAAGAGGATGACCAGATTTGACTGGACATTCTTGTATCCTGGAAAATTATCCAGGGCGGCTTTTATGATTTCGACTTCTTCCTGCTGTGTTCTCATAACTACTCCTTTAAAAATTTGTGGGCGCGCGCTCCGCGACAGAACCGCGCCCTCGCTCCTCCGAGGATTGCTGTTGGCAGCTAATCCGGCGGATGAAGGCTAAGATTGATATTTTTCTACGAACCCGGTTCGATTGCTGCGCGCTCGGGGGCGGTATGGGGCGGTGGCACCGGGCCATTTTCCAGATTTGGATTTCGTACCGTTATGATTTCGCCTTTGACTTTTTCGACTTGCGCCAATCGGCGTTTAGTTTGGGCCGCTGACGCCAAGCTGTGCATGATGCCAAGCTTCTGGTCGAGGACTAACATCGAGCCTTTGCCGCTGAACGTGTGTCCGTGGCGCGATTCGAATACAATCTTCAAATCGTCATTCAGTGGAATAAAGAATTCGCAAAGCTTGCACCATCTTGTTGTTTCATCTGCCATTTGATTTCTCCCGAAAAGAAGATTGCCTGGCCCGCGCTTTTCCGTTGAAGGAGGACAACGGTAGGACTGCGCTGCCAGGCATGCCTCGGTTGATTCCCCAATCTACCGAAGGTCAAGGTCGTTTAAGATTTGCGCTTCTTTACAAACATCGCGGGCGCTGGCGGTTGTTCGTCGAGGAGTCCAAACGCGGGAAAGTCTTGGTGCCGCTGTTTCAGAAGCCGTGCGATTTCAGCGGCGTTCGAGTGCCAACCACCGTTTCGTTTCCAATCGCTTATGGCCTGCTTGACGACGTCGATGTTGATGTTCGGGTCGCCGGTTCGTAACCAGTGCAAAATTAAATTGTCCTGAGCATCCCTGCGACAATCTGGCGATATCTTTGTGCGGAATCCGAAGAAGCGATATGCGCCGACAGCGTCATCGAGTTTGCCCGAGAACTTTTCCTGGGGCGTCGGACGAAAGCAAGGTGCGCCTTTTTCTCCCTCGGCGTGCGACTCGTGGGTCATGCCTTCTATCGCGCTAAAATTTAAAGTCTCCATGCTGCGAATATCTTTGAACGCCACGTCGGGCATCGGAAAAATCTCGGTTGAATCGCGCGTCTCCCAGGTTCTCGTTTCGGCGCGTAGATTCTTCTTGACGCCTTCACAGATTTCCAGGACTTCCGCCTCGGTGGCTCGAACTTCCAGGTGCTTCTCCTCCAGTTGGGCGTGCAGCGAGGGATTCGATTGCTTGAGCGCCTTCCCGTGCATCTCCCAAACTGTCTCAATGGGCTCCTCGGCCAAGGCTTTCTCTTTGGCTGCTTTTGAATTCTCGCGTGACTTCTTCGTGGCGAGCCGTTGCTTCTCGCGCTTCTCCACAAGCAGTCGGTCCGCGGCGGCTCTATCGCGGGCAGCTTGTATATCTGCCTCGGACAGGTCGGCGTACTTCAATGGTGTTTCGGACATCACTTCTCCTTTGTTGCTGAAAATTTTCATACCAGGTAGTACGCCCGGCAGGTAGGGCACCGGCATGGGCGACCCCGGGCTGGCGAGTGCGGCGGCTGGGCGAGCGCCACCGGGTTCATTTACCGTGTAATCGGAAATAGTTTCGAGTTGTGCCAGGGACCACCCCTGGCGGAAAAGCCTATCCATGGGGGGTTGAGGCGCATTAGCACTGCCGCCCGGGTATGACATTGGTACGGACCTGGAAGAGCAATCTGTTTACCACTTCATTAATACACATTTTGCCTATAGGTGACATCGACTGTCACATGCGTCGGTCGAGCTCGGCTCCCAGGATTGCATGCATGCGAATTCATGCGCGAGATGCTCGATGCTTGGAACGTCCGAGCGTTGCGAGCATTGCGTTTGCTATTCACTGCGAAGCGCTGAGAGCAAAGTGTTTAATCGCGCGGGCTGTATCCCAAAGATGTCAGTACGGCTCGCAGGCGATTCACTTCGTCGCGTGTCGTCTTGATGTCCGCGATGAGTTGGATGAGCCGCTGGTTGTCTGACGCGATTGTTTGCACGTCTGGGCTCAACAGTTCTGGCGAGTTTCGAAGCTTCCCGGCGACGTTTTCGAATTGCTTCGCGAATTTCTCGGCTTCGTTCTTAAGCAGCGCAAACCGCTGACGTTGTTCTTCGTATTCGAGCAGTGCGTTGGCCTTGGCTGCACGTTCGTCTTGTATGGTCATGAAATATCCCTTTCTGTACACGCTCTCCCCTCAGACCGAGGAGAGTAGCTCCTAGTCTTGTTTTTGTGGCAGCTTCGGCAAATTACGCTCAATGAATTCCTTGACAGCTTGCACGATTAACCAACTCGTGGTGCGCTCCGAATAAAATCCTGGCGGCTGGGCGCTGATGGTTTTCAATTGCTCCACCAGTTCGCCTGGGATTCTAATAGCTGTCAGGTCCTTTGCCATGACACGATTATGCCCCATTCCTCCGTGTTGTCAACAGCGATTACTCGCTCTCTACATATGCTGAACATGCTATATCGTTCAATTTACAAGTATTCATAGCATACAAAAATCACAACTGGATGGTACCGACGTACTATTGACGATGTCCACGGTAAAGTCTACGATGTTATCAGATTGAGAGGACACCGATGAGCACCATCAAGCACTGGAAACAAATCGAGTTGTTGGCGGTTCTGAACGCTGCACGCCGTGAATCAATCCGAAATCATTGCATCGTGCTCTTCGCGTACACGTTCGGGCTCCGGTCCAATGAAGTCGCCACCCTGACCGTCCAGAACATTCAGACAGGTCGTCTGGTTTGCAAAACACAGAAGAACTCGCTGCCGGTCGACGCGGTCATCGAATCGAACGATATCCCGCTGCTCGATTGCCGTCGCGCGCTCCAGGCTTGGCTTCGCGTCCGACCCACGTCCAGCGATAATTCTTTGTTCGTTTCGCGCCTCGGGAAAGGCATGAGACGACTGGCGATTTACGAGGTCTTCATCAAGGCTGCCGCTGCTGCTGGTATCGAGGCTGGACGACGTCACCCACACTGCGCCAAACACAGCGTCATCCGCCACGGCTGGGAAGCCGGATTGGACGTCTTCACCCTTCAACAAATTGGGCATCACCGCGACCTGAAATCAACCGCCGCGTACACGGCTGTGACCCAAGACGAAGCTCGGTCCAAGGCTAAGGCTGCTCTGTCTGCCGCCTTCGCCCATCTCGCCGCTGCCTAACCGCGACACCATCCCGACAACTCGCTCCACCAGCCCTGCCATCCGGCGGGGCTTTCCATTTGCTCGCCTGATTGCCGTCCCTGGCGTCCAGGTCGCCCTACAGCCGCGACTGGCCCGCGATTGCCTGCGACTGCTTCGCCCGGGCGCGCGTTCCTGAGGCTTCCCTGGAGACATCTACGAAAACTTTCGTTCTGTCTATACAGAAAAACCCGTAAAAACTAGCAGCAAAAAGTTCCAAGTCGTTACATTTCAACAAGTTAAGCCATAAATAACCGCGTTTTAGCCGAAATCGTCGGGAAAAACGCGACATGTCGGCTTGAGCGTGGTACAAAACCCCGATTCCGACGTTCTGACCTTTTCGGTTTTCCAGCCCTTTTTCGCGTCATGTCATCAGAAAACGGGGTTTCAATTTTTAACGGGCGATTTTACCTAATTTATTTTCTAAATTGAAATTAAGGAACAGATAACATATATGAACTCGTTTCGTCTCCCAACCTGTTCATTCTAAAGGGCAGGTTTCGCGTCCGACGGAAATGGGGGGAGGCCCCGGTACAAGAAATCGCTGTACTCGGGCCCCCCATGTTTCCGTTCAAGCCCCGTTCCCGCTTGTACATGCGGCCCCATTTGAAAATTTGAAAGGGGGGTGCGTGTACACATCAGTTCACTTTCCCTGTGGTTGTCTGTTCTGTAAACGCGACATCATTGCCACCGTAGCCTACTTTGATGTCCGGAAGGAGTTTTAGACCGTAGATAAAGCGCGGTCGTCCCTGCAGGTTCATACGCCGACGGACATCGTAACCGTGCGCCTTTAAACTATCGATTAGGCTGTCCCGGCCCTGCTCTTTTTCATTGATTTGCTTGCACCGCTGAGCGTACCTAAAGTAGAAAGAATCGAACGCGACAGAAAGCCCTTCCCCTGGCTCACAAGCCTCCATTAGAAAGGACTCGATGATGTCCGAATTTTCACGGTATTCAGCTGACGCTTTGCGGATGCTCGCGGGAACCTTGAGCCCGTCCTGGCGGTATTTCCGATAGCCCTCGACGACCCAGGCCATGATACCTTCGCGCTCAGCCATCAGTAGAGCCTTAAGGCCCTCGATGCGTTTCGGATGCCCGACTGGAAAGGACTCCGTCATAGGAATCTTGAGAATTCTAGACCACGATGCTCCGTCGCCACCTTTAACCGAAGGCAGGCGATTGGTCGTCAGGATGAACACGAACCGAGCGAAGAATGTGAAGAATTCCTTGTGCAGGAATCGGCTGGTGATAGGCGAAGAACCGGTCAGGGCCTTGAACACAGATTCTTTCAGGACCATGCCCTGCTCGGACTCGTCGCAGAATACTACTCTGGCGTTGTGCAGGCGTGCGATGTCATTGCGAATTGAACCAGTCTTGTTCTCGGCGAACGTCTCCCAGCTGACGGACTTGCCGTATGCCCCGTCCGACATATAGCCGAACAGCGCGGTCAGGACAGCCATCAGCATCGTCTTGCCGTTGTCACCGTAGCCGTGGAAGAACGCCGCCAGCTTTTCCTTGCCAGTTCCTTCGAGCGTGTACCCGAAGAATCGCTGCAGGAATTCACGGACCTCAACATCTGGAAACGAATTCTCCAAAAATTTCAGCCACGTCGGGCAAGTAGCATTTGGCTGGTATGATACCGGCATCGTCTGCGTCAGCATGTCTTCTCGCGCCGACTTGCGAAAATTGCCAGTCTCCAGTTCGTAGGTTCCGTTGATGAAGTTCACCAAACCGGAACGCTTCTCGGAATCGAAGTCCTTGAATTCAGCCTTCAACATGGATTCGAGCATGCGCATCACGCCGGACATGAAGTCTGCGCTGGCGCATTTCTTTTCCAAACCGCGGAGCACCATCAGCAGATTTCCGTCTGTGGCGCGCAGCGTCGGGATAATCTGCGTCTGGATGCGCTTCAACAAATCGTCCATGCGCTTTCTCATGGTTACGATGCTGCCAGGGTGCCACATGTGTCCGTTCCACTGCATCCATGAGCCAGACTTGTCCATGACGCTGTAGCGATAGTTCTCGCCGAACAGTAGCGTGAAAAAGTCCGCAGCCATGCGATGCTGCCAAGGCATTTCGCGGCCAACCAATACTTCCTCAAGTTGACTGTGGATGTCGGCGACGGTGATACCGCGACGACCATCGGGAACATCGGATTCTGTTTCTACGGCGTCTTCGACCGCGGCATCTGCTGGAGTTTCGATTAACGTCGCAGCGTTTGACGACAACGGTTGCAGCACAATTTCGCCGCCATCTTCGACTTCGCTGATATCGCCGAACTTCAAGAATCCTTTGAAACCATTTTCCTTGGCCTGCTCTTCGAGCCACGGACGGTAGAAATTCGCCCAGCCCGGCTTTGCGCCGAGTTCCGACGACAAATCTTCGTGTGTGTGCCAGCATGCGTAGCTGATATGACCGCTCGGCGATATCCAAACGGAGCCGTCGTACTTGCTCTTATTGGTGTGCGATTCCCATGCTGGGCAAGCGACTGTGTAGGCATAACTTCCGGCGACCGACCCGCTCGTTTCGGCGCGCAAGTCTCCGGCTTCGACACCGGCGTTGTCACAGGCTTCTTCATAATACGACATTCGAGTCTGGACTTTTTCTGGTGCCGCAGTACGGTCGACCGTCTTCGGTACGATGTATTCAATTTTGAATTCTGCCGGAATGGCTCGTGTATGCGGCAAGCATTCATTCTCGATGGTGACCACTGGAGCCGGAGAGTACTTTAGGTTCCGCGTTCCTGGCAGACGCAAGACGCGCGCTGCATCAACGGACTGCGGGTCTGAACCGTAGCGCGTCTGCAGCGCTTTGTTGATAGCCTTCTGGGTCTGGACATGAAAGTCCTTGACCAGCCAGATGACATAAGCCTTGCCTTCCGACGAGCGCAGAACGAAGTCCGCGGCTGGAATCAATCCTGCTTCGACATCATCATCGACCTTTGCCAAGCCTTCATCGGTGTTCGAATCGAACTCGATGTAGACCGAATTGATGCGCTGGATATCCTGCTCTCTACGCCGCGTCAGATTCGGGGTGTAGACGTTCATGGCGATGTAAATATTCCAGCCATCGTCCTGTAAAGCGACGAGCTGGGCCGGAGTCGCAGGCTCCAATGCCTTTTCCAGGAACTGAAAGTGGTCCTTGGTTTCATGACGCTCAACGCCGTTCTGGTCTTTGTAAGTCCGGGTCTGGTGAATCAGTTTGATGTCCAGCCAGTCGCCCGGCTCGAACATACGCCCGAGATAGCCCAGCGTGTCGTTCGGCGCGAGATAATCCGGCTCAGCTGACACGTTTTCCTTTAAATATGCTGTCGCATTTTCAGTGGAATCCACCGGCGCAGCACTTTCAACCTGTTCGATGACTTCGGCTGACGGCATAGTCTGTGCGCTCTTAAGGACTCTCGTTGTCTCGCTGTAATAAGCCTGGACTTCTGATTCTAATTTCTTCTGGAGGCGTTCGTGTATAGCCTTAGGATTGGCACCATCAGAAAGCTGGCGTCGTGCTTCCACGACATAAGCGTCGAAGAGTTCCGGAGTCAAGTCTGTAGGCAGGCTCACTTGACACCATCCATGCGCCCGATGACTTCTTCGGCTGTAAGCGGAATCGCACTGATTCTGACAGCCTTCGGGCCCCGTGGACCTTCGGCAAGTTCGAATTGAACGTGGGCTCCGACTTGTGGTTTTATTTTGCAATCTCGGATGTGGAAGAAATACGATTCGAGCGTGTTATCGGCAACATCTCTGTCGAGAAAACCGAATCCACGGTCACCAAAGTAGGCTTTTATGATTCCAGTCATTATTATCTCCAGTAATAATCCGGCGTTGCCGGTCGTTCCACCCCTTTCTGCAACCTTGGACACCAACATCAGTGGCCCATCAGGTAGGCTTTCCTAAAACGGATTCGATTCTCCTGCTCTCAAGACCGTGATGTCCTCGCGAAGCTCCGCGATACATTCGTCCCGCTCTCGAAGTTGTTCTTTCAACTCCGCGATTTCCAAAAGAGAATCAGCCTGGCCCTCGAATGCTTCACGATTTGAAATACGCAAGCCTCTGACCTCGTTTTGTAACTGCAAATTTTGCATCTGCAAATCCGAATACTCTTGCTCCGTTCGCATCACGTCCGCCAATTTTCATAGGTGCCTTCCGTTTCCCAGGATTGTCCCGGCGGTCGAGGTTTGAATCAACTGCGATTGAAAATCCTTTCGATAGCACTCGCCAAGGCGTCGATGTCGACATCTTGCAGGTGCTCAAGCAGCGCGCTCCACTTATCGGCATTGCTAAAATCTAGGGGCACCTGGAAAGCGTTTTGAATCGCCGCAAGCCGATGGCACAACCCGTGGAGTTTCGCGGCGTCCTGAGGGCTCAAATCCTGGATACCGCTGACGCACAAATTTAAACGGCTCGGAGGAATGCCAATGATTTTGCACGCAGCCTTGGCAGCAATACCAAGTTCCGCCAACTTACGCGGAATTAAAACACCGTTGCTGAGCGCTGTTAGCATGCTATTTGCTCAATTCCTTGGAAAATCTCTCCAAATCTAAAGCCCCTAAGGGCGGAACACCGACGGCGGCTGGTCCACTATGCCTGCCGTCAAAAGACAAATACTTGAAGGCATTCGCACGTTTGATGTGTGCCATTCGCCGATTGAAACGTTGATTCTTAAACCCGTCCAGGACTTTGCGATGGGCTGGAGACTTTCTGTACGCACTTTGGCGACACCCGTCGCTGCAAAATGTCTTTTGCTGGCGACCTGTCTTAAACAAGACTGTTTCAAAAGAGGACTGGCATTCAGGACAAACTGCCGTAACGCTATCTTTTAGCACCTGAGATACCCCTAGCGCAGTCTGCAAACCTTCTGTGCTGTTCGTCGTTGTCATTTCGGATTGCCGCCTTTCCTAATAAACGCCGCCGACTATTTCCTGCGACCAAAAGAAAAATCGCAGAGACGTTTTTCTGCGTGAAAATTTTACTTCGGAGATTCCGTCACAAAATCTTCTTTGCCCCGTCCCGTCAGAAAATTGCCTGGCACCCACGGGGTGTGGATGCCAGACCAGAAGGTGTGCGCCGAATTAACGGGCACTATCCAGACTGTGACGGGCAGTCTGAAACTTGGTGATGCTCAAAGTCGTGGGACGCCTGTCCCAAAGTAGTTCGGACAGATGCGTGCCTTCCCCAAGGGGTTCAGATACACCCGTGTTTTCCCAAAGGGGTTCAGGTAGACGCATGATTTAAATCGATGCTGCCCAAAGTAGTTCGGACTACGGAACCTAGTTCGGACAGATGCGTGCTATCAGGAACGGTCTGCGATACCCTGCCCAAAGGTTTGGGTTACGGCACCAATTGCCCGTACTTAGTGCCAGAAGTGTCCACTCTGAGACACAATTCAGGCGTCCCAGACTCTAAAACCCGTAAAATACCGCGTTTCGACCTCTAAAAGAATTAATGAAAAACGACCTGACTATAAGTTCGAATGTAGGCAAATTCAGGCTGCGGCTAACCGGTTGACAGGTTAGTACAGCCTTTTACGGTCTCATCGATTTAAGAACCGCGTTTGTGATTGCGGTCAGAAACAGAGGTAGCAGAACCGTAGTTCTGGTAGACTGAAACTGTATCAAGAGCGAGCGCAGTTAGCTCCAGCAACCGAGCCAGAGAAAAGGCCACGGTGCTAACCTTCGAAAGAAGGGATACGGCCTGTAGGGGCAAAAACCACCTTAGTCCTCCCAAACTTTCGAAGGCATCTTCTCTTAACTGGAGGAATGATGTCTTCGCATAGCGATTCGTTTGTAGCTTCCGGCAATTCTCCGACTCAATCAAGTCCCGACTTCGCCGTACGTTCAGAAGGCACAATCTGGCTTTTCACACCGCAGACCTCCGCCGCTTTTGAATTTCTCTCCGAACATATCCAAGAGGACGCGCAGTATTTTGGCGATTCATTAGCCGTCGAGCATCGCTTTGTCTATGACCTGTTAATTGGCCTTCGCGAACACGGGCTGAAGGCGGTGCGCCTGTGAGCATCGCCGAAATCATTAAACGCCTACAAGAAGACCGTGTCATCGCGGAGCGCGAACGCCGTCAAGCGCGCATCGAATCCGAATTCGCGAAAGCGAGAACGATTGAGCGCAGACGTTTCGGATGCCCGGCGTCAACGGACCCAGAACTGTATGGACGCCGGAAAGACGACGTCGTGGCCCAAGTCGCAACGGAGACTCCAAAGAAGCTCGTGCCGCTGTCGAAACAAGTTGCGCCGCTGTTGGACCAGATAAAAGCCACGGGCATGCCGCACCTGCGTCGGCACGACGTCGTGTGCTGGGATTTGGGTGAAGAACCAGTTGTCACTGACGTTCCAAAACTTCTAACGGCTTGCGAAATCGCGCTCGGCTTCGCGCCGCCCGAAGATGGACTAAAGTGCAATAAGACCGACGCCGAACCGTCCATCTGGAAGCGGCCAGTCAAAATCGGAAAGGGAAAACCGTGACCAGAAACCACACACTCGATTATATGGTGAAGCACGGCATCCCGAAGACGACCGAACACTACACGTCCTTGAACTACTGCGGAGACAAAACAGTCGCGGATTTGGACGCGGAAGAGTTGGCGGAGATTTTGGGTCTGGTGGAAGAGGGGCTTTTGTCCGTCATCACATCCGGCAGCGAGATGGTTCAGTGATTGGCCGCGCTCTATGGTGCGCCCCAGACGGTTCGCACGCCGTCATCCAGTTCGATTACCCGGACGGTTCGTATCTTGGGCTGTACACGGTCATGCTGGAGCAGATGAGCTACAGCGATGACCCCGAGTATTTTCGCGCAGTTTTCGCGCCGGGGCGTCTTTTCTTCAACATCTTCGAGCCGACGCCAAAGAAACCACGACTGACTGCCAGGGATTTGGTCTGGCTTCGAGAAATGAGAGTCGTCCTGTGAACTACGCTCAACATATGCGCCGATTGCGCGACCGTCAACGAGCCGACTTCACGCTGCTGAACGAAGAGCAAGTCCGCGAACAGTGGCAGCGCAGACAGGCGTGGCTCTGGCGCCACTTCCTCGAACTCCCAGCGTGGCACGTCAATGTCACCGCCGGATGCCCCGTCTGTCAGCAGGGCGTTCGGTTGAGAGCACACAGCTGGCCTGCATATTTCAGCTGCGCCTGCGGAACGAGCGTGGTGCTGGATCGGTGGTTGCCAGATGACGTCCAGCGTCAAGGGCGGCTTAGAAAAAAGTGATTTTGGTGTCGTATGATCCCGTGCGCGGAGCTAGGGGGCAGATCACAGCCAAGCGGCTCAGGCTAACTCTCAGATTGCAGAAAACGGAGGCCCGCTAACGATGCCGATTCGAATTCCCGTCCAGAGGTGTGATTTTTGTCCCGTGTGCTTAGCTTCTCACAACTCTACGCGTGCGTAGATCAAGCGCGACCTCCATATCTGTCTGGGTTGCAGCGTCGAGTCCACGGCATCTCAAAATGTCTCTCTCGTGAGACTTGGTGATAGACAATTTATCGGAAACCAATGGTTTGGATACCCATTCGATCCCCTCTGCGCCGCAAACTGCTACTTTGACGAGGTCGGCGAAGACAAGCAGCGGATCCAGGCTCAGGACTTGCCGAACCGGGAATACTGGCACGTCCTGTTTTGTCCGGTCTCTCGTATTCACCAAGAAACCCGCGCCCTTGTGCACGATACACAGCACGGTCGGGCTCGGCGTTGTGAATATCGCATTTACTACACCAGATCCGGAATAGCCCCCGCCAAAAATTGCGAGCCATGGGGGGGCACCCTTCGGTTCTATTCGGATCAGCGGACCGTCTAGCCCGCTTGTAGGAACCCCGGTTGCTCCGTGCTTAAATCGAATTACCTCCTGCCCCGAGGGCGGAAGTTCGGCTGCAACCGAAATTGAGTAGTCCGCCGCGAAGCAACGATCGATTCTGAGGTCTGCGTCCATTTTGGCTAGGGGATGAAGACGTGGTGCACCATGTAGAAACTATTCGAATCGAGCCAGTAGCCGCCCACCTGGAAAGTCCCTGAATAGCCGTTTATCCCACCAAACATATTATATTGAATATAGGTTCCCGACCCATATGAGACCTCGCCTTCTCCCATTATCATAGAATCGAAGGAGTTTGGGAACGCGTGAAACAAGTCCGTTTGAAGGGCGTTATTGCCGTAGATTACCCTCGGACCAAGAATCGAGTTGGCCTCGGCGTCGCCTGCGAGCAAACCTGTGTCCGCTGCCGCATATCCACCAAGTGCGGACAATGCGTAGAAGCCGGCGATGAAGCGCCAGTCGCCGATAGCCCCAGCTCCCTTCACCACTCCTCTCGCGACGATGCTAAGCCTCTGTTGATCGCTTAAGGCATCGTATTCCGTGTGGAAATTGTTGAGCCAAGCCTCCAGCGACAAAAATTCGCCGTCGAATTGACTTAGCGTGCCCCAAGACGGTTGGACACCGCCGTAGTAGTCTCCATAGTCGATATAGCCAATATGCCCTCCCGGCACGAAGACCTTTACGGGTCCTCCTGCGGGACCGCGAATGTAATCTAAACTAGCTGCGCCATTCCTAAGTAAGTCACCCACCAGGCCACAGTCTGCAGCAAAGCCCTCAATGGCACACGAGCCACTTCCAGCACCACCGCAGTCGCCCCAGGACAGCTCTTTAAAGAAAAAAGGATGGAAACATCTTCTTCCCGATGGGTCAACCGCGTTCGATGGATCGTTTTGCACATACGCATAGCGATTCAAAGACTGGGGTTCGCCCGTGCCAGCTATCGGGTCTGGGGAAGAAAAACGCCCCAGGCCGCTGATGTCGTAGCGGGCTTGGGCGTAATCGTTGCCGGATTCGGCATCGCGTTCGTAGGAGGTGAAGAGGAGCTTGTCGCCCGAGGCGTTGTACCAGGATTCGCCATAAGGGAAGTGGCCCATCTGGGCCACAGTGTTGCCGCTAGAGTCGGTGACTAGGCGGTTGGAGAGGTGGTCCTTGTGATAATACTTGGTACCGGCGGAGTCGATCTTGGCGATCAGCGCACCACCGGAGTAAATGTACTCGCGGGAAGGGAAGCCGACGGCGGCGCCGTTGTCGTACTCGGCGATGACTTTACTCCCAGCGAACACATAGACCGTGCTGGTGGTGGGGCTGGTGCAGTTGGGAACGCATTTTTTGACGCGCAGACCGTTGCCGTCGTAGACGTACGCCCCGGCACTGCCACCGTTGGTGGCGCTGAGAACGCGGTTTTCGGCGTCGTAAATGAGGGTATTGTTGCCGTCGTTGGTCATGTTGCCGCTGAGATCATAGGCAAAGGGCGAGCCGGTGATTCGGTTCGTGGCTGTATTGATCGTGACGGAATTCATGGGGCAGGTGATGCCCGTGCAGCCAGAAGAAGTACCCTGTGCGCTGCGGTTGCCGTAGCGGTCATACGTCTCCGAGAGGCCCCATGCCGGGTAATTCGTTGAACCAGCCGTGGAGGTGTTCGTCAATCTATAGAGCGCGTCGTAAGAGTAAGTGGCGCTGCGACCATTGTCCACGCTGTCCGTGATGCCGCCGATCTGGCCGTTGTTGCTTCCGGAGGATCCGTAGGAATAGGTCAGGCCGAATTTCGTCGTGGAGTCATGGGCACAGGTGCCGTTTCGATTGGCGGTGGAGTAGTCGAGGCAGTTCAGCTGCAAACGGTCGGAGGAAAAACCGAAGGAAGCAAAGATGCCGTTTCCATATTTGAGGCCCGTGACCTGACTCGCCACATTGTAGCCAAAGCCTGTGGCGAAGGGACTGCTGGCCGTGCCACACCCGGTGGTGGAGGGTGCCACCTCGCAGAGACGCCCAATGGCGTCGACGCTTTGCTGAACGACGCGGTTCGAGGGATAGGTGATTTGCGTCAATTCGCCGGCGATGTTGAAGGCATAGCTGGTGGTGTAGGTCGCGGTGCCAACGACCTTCTGGAGCTGCGTCAGGTTGCCGAGATTGTTGTACGTGTAGTTTTCCGAGCCGATGGCGTCGGTCATGGTGATGAGGCGGCCGTTGTTGAATTGCGCGGCGCTGGAGCCATAGGCCAACGTGACGGTTGCGGTAGCTGGAACTCCCGTGGCGCCGCTTACGTTGTAACTAACACCGGAAAGCCGATTAAGAGTGTCGTACGCATAGCTCGTCAGGACCCCGCGAGCGTCGGTTCTTTTCAGGAGATCGTCAAAGGAGTCGTAACCATCCGTGTTGCAGGTGCTGCCGGTCCTTGAGCCGAAGCAGACTGTGCCCGCTTCCGGCGTTGTAGTGCTCAGGAGGCGGCCGAGGGCGTCATACACGTAGGTACGCGTCTGTACCCCCTGCGTGATCTTGGTCAGCGCATCGAGCACATTGTAAGTGTACGAAGTTTGCAGGGTAAGCTGGTTATTGCTCGTTGGGTCGGGCTCATAGAGGATGGACAAACGCCCAAGGCCGTCAGACTGCGACTTGCGTTGCTTGCCGGTGGGGTCGGTCACCGTAGCGGTGTTTGTTGTGTAGGAGTAACTTGTTGCCGAGTTGTCGGGCAGCGTAACCGAGGTTGGGCGGCCGAGGACGTCGAAGGCAGTGGTCGTCCAGTAGGAAGCGCTTGTGCCTGTGTACGGATTACTCGTCTGATAGGCGCGGCCCACAAGGTCATATTGGGCGTTCACTTTGGAAATGACGTTGTTGCTCGCGTCTTCGGTCGTGGAAAGATTTGGGCGCCCCAAGCCATCCATGGCGGCAATACGCTGGACGGATTTTGAAGAGTCGATGGAGGTCGTTGACGTGGCGGTAAGATGAGTGTCGTCGTAACTGTAGGAGACACTCGCGCCGTTTGTTGAGCCAATGGTCTGCCAGACCCTTGTTGGCCTGCGAAGCGTATCGTAGGAGAAATTCGTGACTAAATTGTTTTCGTCCGTGAACGTGGCCGGTTGGGCTGTGTAAGCATTGTAGGTTGCGCTAGTCGTGAGTTGGGTTGGCGACGTGCCGCTGGTAACGGAATCGGAGTGGGAATAATTTGTGGCCAAGGAATAAGTCCATGATTTGTTCTGACAGCAGTTGAGCTGAGCCGTGAGCAAATTGCCGAAGAAATCGTAGGTGAGGTTTTTTGTAATAGGATTGCTCGCGGTGGCCGGAGCCAGGTAAGTGGTGACCGACGTCGGATTGCCCCTGTAGTAAAAGGTGCAACCGTAGGAGGCGTCATTGTGCTGAGGCACTCCGGTGGGGCAGCTTTGATTGTCTCCGGCGGTCGCGTCATAGGCAATGTCCTGACGGTACTGTACGATGCCGTTGCCGTCCATGACTTGCGTGGAGGTCACCCGATTGAGGATGTTCAGACTCGTGTAGTTCGTCGAGGTCTGGTAGGTAAGAGCGGTTGTTCGCAGGAGCGCGCCACGGGCTCCTGAACCCCAGTCGTACTCGGAGATGGAATCAAGGAGGCCGTTCGAGTCATAGGTAGTATCCACTTCAGATTGTGTGCTGCCGTCCTCCAGGATCGTCACCTTTGTTACCGGACTGCCGTTTGTGGCCCGAGTGGTGTTGATGGTGCGGAGCAGCGTCGTTCCAGGCGAATTCGCATAAATCTTTCGAGAGGTTTCCTGCCCGGGGCTGTTGAAAGTGACGACCATGTCGTTGGCGTTAGGGGTGTCGGCCAACTTCGGAGTAGTGATGGTCGTGGTCCGATTCGTGGTGGTGCGGACGTAGTTCCAGGTTGCGGTGTTCGTTCCATCGCTCACGACCCGGTTCATGCTCAAGGCTGTGCCGTCCGCGCAGTTAACACCGTCGTTTGGGCCGGGATAGTCGTACTCATAATAGCCGCCGGTCGGCAGCGTGAGCCGCTGAAGCCGTCCTGTGTAATAGCCTGACATGTTCGGTGTCGGTTCGTAGCTGAGCGTGTAAAACTGGCCATTTGGAAGATCGATGCGAGTCGGTAGGCTTGCTGAACCCGTATACTCCACGACTCCGGAACAAGCGAAATTCGTCTTGATGCTGATAGTGGAGCTGGTTACTTGGATCTGCTGGTAAGTGCCTGTGGTATCTTGGTATTTGTAGAGGACTGGATTTGAAGTCTTGTCCATGATGAGCACGTTTGCTCCGCGCGTGTCGGTCCAAGTGGTCACTGACCCCGCAACAGAGGCACTTATTACGTTACCGTTGGGGTCGGTCTCCTGCGTGGAGCTTGCAACTACTTTTCCTCCGGGGTTGTATACGATTCCGTTAATGCCGCCTGCGTTCAGATAGTAGCCGCTCCCATCTAAGGCATATCCCGTCCGAGGCCCCGTGGGGAAGCCACACGGCGTGGCGACGTTATAGAAGCTCACGCCAAAGGGATGTTGCGTCCCCGATGGATCGACATAGACATAGCCGTAGTACTCCGTGGAATAATGATCGATGCCGCCGCCCTGTCCGCAGCCGCGAGGGGGACATGTGACGCAATCGTTCGTGTACTGATGGTGCGTCGTGGACCCGACTACATTGACGGTCTGCCATCCCCAGGACGACGAAAGAGTAGGCGACCAAGTAGCGGGAGGACCCGCCGAGTACCGGTAGATCTCGGAGTCGTAAACGAGGGAGTAAGCGAAATTCATTCCTCGTCCGGGAGCGGAGACTATTGGAATCTCAATGTGGGCGTTGAGGTTCTGCAAGTTGGTGGAGTCGACGTTGCCGTTCTGCATCGACGCATATGGCGGAAATCCTATGCCAGTGTCCTGAGCGTAAGCAGTGGCGCAGGCCAGAAGAAGCGCAAACCCGATGAGAAGTCGTTTCATTGCTGCTCTCCTTATTGAACGAGGAAACTGCTGTCATCGAGGCCGCTGTTTAAGGTGACGTTCTGAATCGAGATTGTCGCCCAGGGCGTACCATTCACGGATACCTGGATGGAAAACGGATAGAGGATTCCGTTTGTGTTTCTATAGTCGGAGAGGAGAACGTCGACAGGGACACTTGACCCTGAACGGTCAGAGGAGCGACTGGCAAAAGACACCCTTTGGGGAAGACCGGAGGTTGCATCGACCCAAATATCTCTGTGGGAGAGATTGGCGAGAGGCTGTAAGTCGGGAATTGAAGCAAAAGTGTTCCAAAACTGTATGTGCTGGACGGAGCTTCCGTTGAGTGTCTCCAGCCCAATGTATTTGAAGGCCGTATCGGGGTTTGCGAGCGCGGCGGAAAGGAAAGGAAGGGGGAAACAGGAAGACTGCGTCGTGACGGCCGATTCCATTGGTAGCGTGCTCAGCGAGCCGCCAGTTGTAATGCTAGCGCGGCCCCGAGAATACACGCGGGTAAAACTACTAGACGTTTGAATTTGCTCTGAGGTCTGGTCCGTGCCCCGTGTGAGAATGCGGATTGTGCCAGTACTGTTAAGCGATCCTGCGACTGTGACGATATCGCCCATGGCAAGAGAGGCGGTGGGGGCAGTTCCCCCCATTGCTTGAACGGAAGTTTGCAGAAGGGCGACTGCCTGCGGATCGCGCTGAACCGGAGTCGCGGTCTGCACCGCGGATTGAGATAGAAACAGACAGGCTGAAATGAAGAGAGACGCCACTCGCATAGAGCCTCCAACAAACACAAAAATACCGTGATCAGACCTGCGTTAGTTTTGCAGGCCAACCGATTCCACTACCTATCCAATTGGTTGGCGGGGATGAGTTCCCACGAGCGACGAACGCGCTTCGCCAATTGAGGGAGAGTTACGTTGCAAGAGGTTTACGCTCTCGGAGAAATGCTGTCAAGAGAAATTGCACAAAATGAAAATAGTGTCACACCGAACAGTTAAGACTCTTCGCCTGTTCGGACGGACAGCTCGTGACTCATCCGTTCCCGGTCGACGTTGAGGAAATGTCTGTGCTAGCCTCTCGATATTGCTTCACCCGAGCCGAAGCCGTGTCCGAAATTCCGCCGAGTAAACGCGATCAGATTCTTTCGGCACGTCAAAGAACCAAGTGCCAGGAGACCCACGTCAGAAGCTTGGGAAGTTTGTTTTACACACCAAAAACGTATAAATTGACGGCAATTTGACGTTTATCGAAGTTCTTAAATTGATTCCAATTGGAGCAGCGGTCGGGGTTACGACCCGGCCTTCTTGGCCCCGGCTTTTATCTTCTTCCATCGAAGCTTTGCAGCTCTTGACATCCTAGCTCTCGCAGCGGCGGAATGTTTACCAACCCTGCGAACCTCTTTCTCCACCTTACCGCCTAATGCCGAGGCTGCGGCTCGAACGTTGCTCAACTGATGCCGCAACTTAGCCAGGTGCTTCTCCAACTTCTTTTCCTCGCGCCGGAGCGCAGCTTTGATATTCTGCAATGTAGTTTCTCCCGGACGGAAAATCTACCACATCACGCTCTCGGCGGAACAGGCTTCTTACCGTCCGAGGCTTGCTGCTTGATCACCCGGTCTTTCACCTTACGTATGTTGTTCAGATGTTTCAAAAGCGCTGTCCGGGGTAAGTGGACCTCCGCTTTCACAAACGCGGCCCGAACCGAGAATACCGCCGTCACTGGAAATCCTTGCGAATTGACACGGAAGCTATGCAATGCCCGTAGGCAAACTACAATTTCAACTCAAAGCGTTGTCCTGTGGACGGAATGCGACATCGTCAACACTCCGCTACCGGGCTGTGGCTCCTTTTGTCCCATTACCCCTTGAAAGCAACGCCAATTCGGATTCCGGGACGGTAAACTGCGAAAAGCCACAAGCCAAGCAGACCAAAAGCTTCGGGAATACCAAGACACCGGGTTCGTCAACATTTTTGAGGCTGCGGAAATGGATGACCATCTCAGCAGCAAATTCCGACTCATTACTCGACCCGCATAATAGGCAAGACATAGCGCCTCCGACGGACCCTGGCGACTCAGGGGAGCTGGAGACAGCCCTCTGGTGGGAGAGTTTGCCAGCTTCGCTTAATACGTTAGTTCGACTTGATACATTAAAGCAATACGCTTTTAGACGATTCTATAGAGGCATGCCACGTATAGGCCAAGAGCACGTCCCAAGGCAGTGTGGAAGACAGCGCTATGCAACAACTGATTTTCTACTGCCTGATTAACGCAAACCGCAAGCGGAATTGCACCCATAACTAGGGGATGGAGACGTTCTTTTCAGAATCTTTGGCAGAAAACGAATTCACAATTGTAGGCCACCGCTCATCAATTCGCCCCAAGATGAAAGCAGCGTCATCGATGGCATGGTCCACGTAAAATTGTTTCGCCATATTCGGTTTGTTCGGGTCCATATCGATCAACTTCCGCGCTGCAAGAATCGTGGCGGCAAACAGGATGGCGAACTTTCTTTCCTCGGTCACGGGGACTCCTGCATGCTGGAATGAAATTCAGGTGAGAGAAGCGGGAATAGGATTTTACTTTTTATGGTTCCACAAGTCCATGAGGATTTGCCGTCCCGCGGGGCCGCCATTCGGCACTTTTCCGCTAAAGCGCATTAATCAGGAATCAGGCGCATTACCGCAACGGGCATGTCGTTGGCACCGCTCGGATATCGATGGCTCCTAGGCCTCGCCGCCCTCATCACCAGGTTGGAGCACGCACGGATGCCACTGTGCATCCTCGGCGTGGGCATCACAGAACCACCTCCTACACGTCGTGCAGTGTACGCTCGCCTGGTAGGTGCAGGCAGCGTAGCCAGGCGAGACGCCCTGACAGGACCGCTCTAGGTCCGCGCTCTCGTCTTCCTTTTCTCCCATCGACACAACTTACCTCGTGCCGCCATTCTACGCGGGTTGGTAGGCTCACCAGAAGAATGAAGTCACTTCTCCGGTTGGGGATTCCTCAGGTAGTTAATTGGGGGATTGGGGGCACAGGCCTTGCATCTGGGTGCTAGAATACGCCAAGAGTGGTTTTAACCCCACAGAATCATCAGGGGGGCCGATGGCACTAAATTCAAAAAGAATAATTGCAACTCTGTCGCTCTCGCTTCTCGTGGTGTTTTTACAGATTAGTATGGGCGCACAAAACGCAACTTTGGAGCAAACGTGGCAGGGCTATGTCACCGATACCCATTGCGGTACCAATTGTCAGGTCACGAAGGAAATGACCCCCCGACAAGAAATGCGTTGACCGTTGTATGCGAAAAGGCTCGAAATATGGCCTGTGGGTGGACCATCACGTCTACCTGTTGGAACCTCAAAACATGGCCGCTCGCTACGCTGCAATGGATGTATCGGTTACGGGCACCCTCGATGGCGAGACTATCCACATCGACTCCATCGCACTGAGCAAACGGGCTGCAAACTCAAGACCAGAAAGCAACTAGCATTTCTGCGGTCCTAAGTCCTGATTTGTCGCCTTACCGGACATCCAGTCCCAGTACCTCAAGTTTCCGATAACCGCGTTTACCAGGACTTATGCGATGTTAGGCCGCCAAAAGGGCCGAGCAAGCTTTACCAAGTCGCTTTGATTCGACTACCGTCGTCGGCTGTGAACTCCACGAAGCCAGCTCCTACGGCAAGGTTACGCGCAGGGAGAGTTGGTTTTGGAGTGGGGGCCTCGCTGGTGGAAAAAGTCCAGCACGGCGGATTCAGGTCGCCGATTGGAAATGCTGGAAAAAACCTTGGTGCTGTCCAGTTCCCACAATTCCAAACAACTCCTTTCCTATCGTGGGGGACCCAAATCATATAGGACTCTGTTTTCCCCTTATTGCGTAGAGTTAGAAACAGAGTTTCTCCATGATTCCCACGATGCAGCCATCCTTGCTCTCGCCTGCCATCAACGGTGAGCTGGGCTTTGGGAACAACGAAGTACCAAGCTGT
>Ga0210405_10000946_pt1 | contig 35375 bp, 24 predicted proteins | sample IncBWH11MmetaG_FD_155492 | JGI IMG/M metagenome (GOLD analysis project Ga0210405, IMG submission 155492) | Forest soil microbial communities from Barre Woods Harvard Forest LTER site, Petersham, Massachusetts, United States - Inc-BW-H-11-M | ecosystem: Environmental > Terrestrial > Soil >... | reverse complement strand
GGCACATATTCGCCCGACTGAAGCGGTGGCAGGCGTTTTCGCAAATTGATCAGCACCTGGTAGAGCTGGAGGATCGATCGTTCGTCCGCCGCGAGATTGACCACGTTTTCGCGCGTAAAATCGTCCGCCAGCGGCAACCAGGGCGTCGTCGTGGAGAAGCCGGCGAAGGCCGTCGCGTCCCACTGCATCGGCGTCCGGCAGCCGTCCCGGCCGACGCCGATTCCCGGCACGTTCTTCTCGAAGGGATCGCGCACCTGTTCCGGCGCAATCGCGACCTGGTGCATGCCGATCTCGTCGCCGTAATACAGCGTCGGCGTTCCCCGCAGCGTCAGTAACAGCATCGCGGCGACCCGGGCCTGGTCCCGCCCCACCCGGCTCGCCACCCGCGGGCGATCGTGATTGCCCAGAACCCAGTTCGGCCATGCTCCCGCCGGCAATGCGCGCTCGTAGTCTTCGATGATCCTCTCGACCGAGCGCGCACTCCACAGCGTCGACAACAGCGCGAAGTTGAATGGCATCTGCGCGCCGGCCAGATCGTTGCCGTAATAGGCGACAAGACGGTGCAGCGGCAGGTAAACCTCCCCGATCAGGACGCGGGAGCCGAATTCGTCGGTCACGCGCCGCATCTGCGCAATGACGTCGTGAACCTCCGGCTGATCGGTGGAATATCGCGTCATTATCTTCTCATGCGGCGGCCGGCCTTCGTAGAAATTCGGATTGGGTGGATTGTCGCGAAATTCCGCATCCTTGATCAGGTGCCAGATCACGTCGACGCGGAAGCCATCGACGCCCTTGCGAAGCCAGAAACGCATGACGTCGTAGATCGCCTCGCGTACGGCGGGGTTGCGCCAGTTCAAATCCGGCTGTTGCGCGAGGAACGCGTGATAATAACATTGTCCGGTGGTGGCGTCGTATTCCCAGCCGCTGCCGCCGAATTCCGACAACCAATTGTTCGGTGCGCTGCCGTCCGCTCGCGGGTCCCGCCAGATGTACCAGTCGCGCTTCGGATTATCGCGTGAGCTGCGGCTTTCGACGAACCATGGATGCCGGTCCGAGGTATGGTTCGGCACCAGATCGAGTATCACTTTCAGGCCGGCTGAGTGCGCGGCGCCGATCAGGGCGTCGAAATCCTCCATGGTGCCGAACAGCGGATCGATGCCAGTGTAATCGGAAATGTCGTAGCCGAAATCGGCCATCGGCGAAGGAAAAATCGGCGATAGCCAGACCGCGTCGACGCCGAGCTCCAGCAAATAGGGTAGCCGCTTGATGATGCCGGCGATATCGCCGACGCCATCGGCGTTGGAATCCTGAAACGAACGCGGATAGATTTGATAGAAAACGCCGTGCCGCCACCAGTCTTCGTCGTGTTGATTCATCTTCGCGATCAATCTTCAAATCGTTCGGCAAATTGTCGTCGGGGCAACGCCGTAACCACGGACGGGTTCAGGCTGGAGAATCCAGAAAAGTATCGGAAATGGCGACGGCAGTGTGACGGGAGACGGAAAATCGGAAGGCCGGGGCGCCCGGCGAACGCGATCCCGCTCGAGAGGCTTTGGATTCAGCTTGGGAATGCCGGCTGGTCGGGCTATCGTGGACGCAGAGGGGCAAGGGCTTGACCACCGAGTTCAGTTTTTTTTCCGGCTCAGCGAGGCTGAGCGTGGCGGAGATCGCCACGCTGACCGGGGCAGAGCCACGTGAGGGGGCGGATTTGTCCCGCCGCCTGTCGGGGATCGCGCCCCTCGACCAGGCGGGGGCCGGTGACCTGACCTTTGTCGCCGACGCCAAATTCGCCGCCGCGCTGCAATCGACCAGGGCTGGCGCGGTGCTGACCAACGAGCGTTTCGCTCGCCATGTCCCCGATGGCGTCGCAGTATTGCGAACGCAGCAACCGTACCGCGCCTTTGTCATGGTCGCGCGCAAGATTTACAGCAGCGCGCTTCGTCCGGCTCCGGTCTTCGGCGACAACGGCGTCTCGCCAAGTGCCGCCGTGCATCCCTCGGCACGGTTGGAGCGCGACGTTACGGTGGATCCGTTCGCGGTCATCGGACCTTCGGCTACGATCGGCTCGGGCACTTTGATCGGCGCCCACGCAGTGATCGGCGGGCATGTTCAGATTGGAAGCAACTGCGCCATTGGCGCCAGTTGCACCGTTACCCATGCCCGTCTCGGCGACGAGGTGGTGATCCATCCGGGTTGCCATATCGGCCAGGACGGCTTCGGTTATGTCTCATCCGCGGGAAGCCACATCAAGATCCCGCAGATCGGTCGTGTCGTCATTCATAACGACGTCGAGATCGGTTCTGGTACCAGGATAGACCGGGGCGGAATGCGCGACACCGTGATCGGCGAAGGGACCAAGATCGATAATCTCTGCCAGATCGGACACAATTGCGTCATCGGCCGCCATTGCATCATCGTCGCTCAATCAGGCCTCAGCGGCAGCGTGACGATCGCGGACTTCGTCGTGCTGGGGGCGCGCACGGGCATCCTCCCGCACGTCACCGTCGGCAAAGGCGCGATGCTGGCTGCGCGATCAAGCGTTTATGAAGACGTCCCCCCGGGCGCCGTCTGGGGCGGCATTCGGGCCAAACCGACGCGGGAATGGATGCGCGAACTGATCGTGCTGCAGCGCCTTGGAGCGCAAGGCCGCAAGAAATCGAAGGGCCGCGACGTCAAGTCCTAGTGGCAATGTTCCGCGGCAAAAGCACGAAACTTTTCCTTGGCGGCCGGTGAAAAATCGGCATTGTTCAGTCCATGGCAGACCAATCCGAAACCCAGGCAAAAGCCGGTGCGATCATCATTCCGGTGACGCTGTTTGAGCAGAACTGCACCTTGCTATGGTGCGCGGCCACCAGGAAGGCCGTGGTGATCGATCCCGGCGGGGATGTCCCGAAAATTCAGGCCGGGATCAAGCAGGCCGATGTCACGGTCGAAAAGATATGGCTGACCCACGGCCATATCGACCATGTCGGCGGCGCGGCGGAGCTGCGTGACGCGCTCAAGGTGCCGATCGAAGGCCCGCATGTCGCCGACAAATTCCTGCTCGACAATGTGGTGAACAGCGGGGCCCGTTTCGGCATGACCGGCGTGCGCGACTTCGCCCCGGATCGCTGGCTCGAGGAAGGCAACCAGGTCAGAATCGGCGAACTGACGTTCGACATCCTGCATTGCCCGGGTCACTCGCCCGGGAGCGTGGTATTTTTCAACAAGGAAATGCGCTTTGCGGATGTCGGCGACGTCCTGTTCAACGGCTCGGTCGGGCGCAGCGACATTCCCGGCGGCGATCATGCCACCTTGATCAGGTCGATCAAGGACAAGCTGCTGCCGCTCGGCGACGATGTCGGCTTCATCTGCGGCCACGGCCCCGGCTCCAGCATCGGCCAGGAGCGATTGACCAATCCCTTCCTCACCGGGGCGATGTGAGCGATCGCGTCGGACCTTGGAGTGCGATGAGATTGACCAGGTTATGACAGGCCGCACCGATCCTGGCCCCGGCGCGAACAAGCTAAAGCATGATCCGGAAAAGTGGATACCGGTTTTCCGAAAAAGATCATGCTCAAACAAAAAGATAGTGCGAGATGACGATTCGAAGAAATGTCATCTCGCTCTAGCTGGAAACCATCGCGCGGATTCTCTGGGAGAGATCGGCGAGATCGAACGGCTTGGTGATCATTTCCATGCCCGGCTGCAGAAATCCGTCCGACAGCGCGGCGCTTTCGGCATAGCCGGTGATGAAAAGAATTTTCAGATCGGGCCTGGCTTCCCGCGCCTGGTCGGCGACCTGGCGGCCGTTCATGCCGGGTAGCCCGACGTCGGTGATCAAAAGATCTACCGGCGCGGTGGAGCGCAGGATCTTCAGGCCCGACGGTCCGTCGATGGCCTCAAGCGTCCGATAGCCCTGTTCTCCCAGCATCTCCAGGATGACCCCGCGCACGACCGCCTCGTCCTCGACCACCAGCACGGTCTCGCCGGTGGCGTTGTGTTCGGCCGCGACGCCGTCCGGGGCCTGTTCGGCGGGGATCTCGCCACGGTGCCGCGGCAAATAGAGCTTGATCGAAGTCCCCCGCTGCAACTTGCTGACGATCGTGACATGGCCGTCCGACTGCCGGGTAAATCCATAGATCATCGAAAGTCCGAGCCCGGTGCCCTGGCCGATCGGCTTGGTGGTGAAGAACGGATCGAAGGCGCGTGCCGTCACCTCCGCGCTCATGCCGATCCCGGTGTCGGTGACGTCGATGCAGACATAGTCGCCCGGCGAGAGCGCCGGCGTATCCGCGCTCACCCCGTCGAGCCTGACATTCGACGTCGTGATGATGAGCTCGCCGCCATCGGGCATGGCGTCGCGGGCGTTGATGGCGAGGTTGAGCAGCGCGCTTTCCAGTTGATTGGGGTCGCAAAGCGTGCGCCACAGCTGGTCCGACGCGACGATCTTGAGGTCGATGGCCTCGCCAATCGTCCGGCGCAACAAATCCTCCAGCGAGACCACGAGCTGATTGACGTCGATGACCTTCGGGATCAGCGGCTGCCGCCGTGCAAAGGCCAGCAGGCGGTGGGTAAGGGCGGCGGCGCGGTTCGCCGATGTCATCGCCGCGTTGATATAGCGCGCGACGCTGTCGGTTCGCCCCTGATTGATGCGGGTCCGCAACAGGTCCAGCGATCCCACGATTCCCGTCAACAGGTTGTTGAAGTCGTGCGCGATGCCGCCGGTCAACTGTCCCACCGCTTCCATCTTCTGGGACTGCAGCAAGGCTTCCTCGGTCATCTTCAGCCGTTCGGCCGCGACCTTTTCCGCGGTCACGTCGCGGGCAACCGCATAGTTGCTGTTCTTGTCGGACACCCCGGTCCACGAAAGCCAGCGGTACGAGCCGTCCTTGTGACGCAGGCGGCTTTCGAACCTGACCGTGGTTTCGCGAGCACCAAGCTCCCGGACTTTCGCGCGCGTTATTCCATAGTCATCGGGATGCTCAAGCCATTCCGAGGTGCGGTTGAGCAATTCGGCCTCGCTCCAGCCCAGCGTCCTGGTCCAGGCCGGGTTGACCGTTCGCCAGACGCCGTTGCGATCGGCGACCAGCAACAGGTCCTGCGACACATTCCAGATCCGGTCGCGCTCCCTGGTCTTTTCCTCGACACGCTGCGCCAGCGTCGCATTCAGTTCGGCGAGCTGGTCCGCAAGCTTGCGATAAAGCTCCTCGCTTTGCCGCAGCGCCTGCTCTGCGAGAACCTGTTCGGTAACGTCGGTGTGGGCGCCGACCAGGCGTATGGCGCTGCCATTCTCGTCACGCTCGATGGTGGATTTGACCGAAATCCACCGCGTCTCGCCGTCGTTGGGGCGAATGATCCGGTATTGCACGCTGTACTCGCGCACACCTGAAGCGACGGCGTCGCGGAATTTCCTTTCGGTAGCCTCGCGATCCTCGGGGTGGATGCGCTGCACCCAATCCTCGTGGGATTCATGGGCCGCATCCGGTGGCAGTCCGTGAATCAGCAGGTATTCCGGCGAGCGTCGATTGCGGAAGCCGGTCGTCAAATCAACTTCCAGCCCGCCGATGCGGCCGATCTGCTGGACGCGCGCGAGTTCGGTCTCGCGTTCCCGCAGCGCCGCCGCAGCGAGAAAGTCCTTGGTGACGTCGCGGCAAACCACCAGGACGCCGCCGATGCCGTCGTCCTCGTCGATCGGGCTGTAGCCATAGGTCCAATAGACCTGCTCCAGCCTGCCGTGGCGCGTGACCGGGACAAGCTGGTTCTCATGCCAGGTGGCGCCGCCGCCACGCATCACCTGCTCGATCTGGGGACCGATAATGGGCCAGATCTCGGCCCAGCACTCGCGTCCGCGCTGACCGAGCGCGCTCGGATGGCGCTCGGGTCCCATGGTCTGGCGGTAGGCGTCGTTGTAGAACTGAATAAGTTCCTCACCCCACCAGATGAACATCGGGTGGTTGGTGTTCAACAGGATGCGCAGCGCAGTCCGCAAACTCTGCGGCCAGGTCTCAGGTTTTCCGAGCGGGCTTGCCGACCAGTCGTAGGCCCGCATCAACGCGCCCATCTCCCCGCCGCCGGCGAGGAAATCCGCAGAAGTCGGTCGGTTGATTTTCAACATCAAGACGATCGTCGCAGAGACTGGCCCGATTGGCCGCCAAAACCTAGCCTTGGGTCACAATCTCGGCAAACCCGAGGCTTCCGCATTTGGGCTCGTTTTATTTTGCCCCGGGCGGAACAAAATCGCATGAGCTTGCGCGCGGCAGCCCCATGATCCCTCGGGCGCGAAGCACCTCCGTTGATGCCGTCGTCGGCTTACTTCATGAGGCCCGCCGCCGTGAGCGCCCGCGTGATCACGGCACCGACGTCGATCGCGCGGCGGCGTGATTGAGGCGGCGGTTCGGAATGCCGAAGCGGGGTCGCCAACGGCCACAGCACCGGGGCGAAATCCGGCGTCAACGATATCGGTGAGGTCGCCGGAATCTTCTTCGCCGCTTGCTTTGGTGTTTTGGCCGAAGCCTGGCTGGGCGAACGAATCCATTCGGTTAGGCCGAAGAAATTCGCAATGTGATACGAGGACGAGATGCCCGCTTCGATCAGAAACGCGCCCTGGGTGCCGTAGCGCTCGTCGTTTTCCGCCGTCCCCAGTGGAGTACCATGGGCCATATCGGTGATGGTGTAGGATTCGACGATTGTTTGGCCTTCCGCATTCCACCAGATCTGGCGGGGATAGCCGTCAACGGTGCTCGCCGACATCGGTGTCGAAGGCAACTGATGCGCGTCGAGCCACTGCTTGACGATCTCATTGGCGTTTGCGGGATTGACCGTGCGATCCGCGCTGCCATGCCACACCGAAACCTTCGGCCAGGGACCCCGGTGCTTTGAAGCGCCACGCACGAGATCTCCCAATTCGCCGGCCGGGCGGGCGGGCGACTGAAACATTCCGTTCAAGGCTTCCCGCACGTTGGTCGCAACGCCGAACGGCAGGCCTGCGATGATCGCGCCGGCCGCGAACACTTCGGGGTAGGTGGCAAGCATGACCGAGGTCATGGCGCCGCCCGCAGAGAGACCGGTGACGAAAATGCGATGCGGGTCGATCTCATGGTCGTCCACCATCCGCGCGATCATCTGCCTGATCGAACAGGCTTCGCCGCGCCCGCGTGCGCTGTCTTCCGGATTGAACCAGTTGAAGCACCCCTGTGCGTTGTTCGCGGGCTGCTGCTCGGGCATCAGCAACGCAAACCCATAATGCTTCGCGAGCGTCGACCAGCCGGCGCCCAAATCGTAGCCAGCGGCGGTTTGACCGCATGCATGCAGAACGACAACCAAACCGGGAGCCGGTTGCAGGTTACCAGGCACGTACGAGAACATCCTGAGATCGCCCGGATTGGTTCCAAAGCCGTTGGTTTCGACCAGCGGGCTGCGAAGACCTCGCCGCATGCCGCGTCCGAAACCTTCCAACCCGTACATTCCCTGCAGCTTGGGCAGGTGCTTCAGGAATTCGATATTTTTTGCAAGGGACACCGGCAGCTCCTTGGGCGAGAGGTTCTGTAACGCCACCGAGAACAGATAGTTGCTGCACTGCAAAATAAAAAGACCGTGTGCTGTCAGTCCCCAGGAAATTCTGAGGTGTCTCTAAAATGTGCATGCGTGTCGCATCCATGACGGAAATGCGGCGGAGCTTTTTAAGCGACAGCGCAACCAGTGAGAAAAACAAGCGGCGCGGTTCACGCGGAGCGCATCGCTCTTGGAAGATTCTCCGGGCGGGATCCGCGAAATCGGACCACGCCATGAAGATTCAGATCGCCTTCAATTTGCGATAGGCGAACCACACCATTTTCAGCAGCAACCATCCGTCCCGAAAACGCGAGATCTGGGTTTCGCCGAATGTGCGCGCCTTGTAGTGGATGGGCGTCTCGATGATTTTCAAATTCTGCTTCGCCGCGCCGAAGATCAGATCGAAGTCGCCGAATGGATCGAAGTTGCCGAAATAGCCACGCTCCCTCACCAGCACCTCGTAGTCCCTTCGCATCAGCACCTTGGTGCCGCACAGCGTATCGGTCAGGCGGGTGTTGACGAGATAGCTGAACAGATAGGCAAAGCAGCGGTTGGCGATCAGATTGAGCGGACGCATCGCCTCGTTTTCCATGGGATAGACCAGGCGGGTGCCGTTGACGAATTCGGCCTTACCGGTCTCGATCACCGCGTGGTATTTCGGCAGCGCTTCCGGTGGCATTGTCAGGTCCGCGTCCAGGATCATCAGCACGTCGCCGGTCGCGGCGGCGAACCCTTTCCGCACCGCGTCTCCCTTGCCCTTGCCCTCCTGCTTGAGCACCTTGATATTCCATTGATCCTTGTAGGCGTCGCGGACACGCTCGCATTCCTCGAACGTGCCGTCGCTGGAATTTCCCTCGACAAACAGAATCTCCTGCGAGGTGCCGAACTTCGGCATGCGCAGGATCGCGTTCTCGATATTGCCCTTCTCGTTCCGGCACGGGATCAGAATGCTCGCGGAAAATTGCCGGTCCGGAAATTGCCGGACCGGACGTCCGACCAGATAGGTGCGAAGGCACAGCTTTCGAATCCCCGGCAATGGCGCGATGAACCGGTTGATGAACGGACCCAATCCGAGCCAGCGCTGCGGCAGCAGCTGCCGCTGCTCCTGACTGATCACCTCGAAATCCGCCAAATCCATCAGGTTGAGGAAGTCGGCGGTGGCGATGTAATTGATTTTCGGCTGCTTGGCCCGCAGATGCAGCGCCTCGGCAAGCTTCAGCACCGGCTCCCACAAATGCGAATAATAGGAGATGATGATCCGCGTCGACGGTGCGCACAAATGGTGCACCAGTCTCAACGTACCGTCGATATCCTCGAACATGCCGATGGTGTCGGCAATCACGATATAGTCGAAGGGTCCCTCGATCGAAGCCAGCGTTGCGGGGTCTTCCACGTCGCCCAGCACAAAACAGAGATCGGGATGCAGCTCATTGGCCCTGGCGATCGTCTTGGCGCCGAAATCGACGCCGACACCGTATGAAGGCTTTAGCGCGGCAAGCAGATCTCCACGACCGCAGCCCAACTCCAGCACCCGCTTGCCCGGTGGAATCAAAAACCGCATGAACTTGCGATCGTCTTCGTGATAGGCGGCATTGATCTTGCGCCAGCGATCGAGTTCGTCGCCCCTGGCCTCGAAGTGGTCGAGTAGATCGCGCTTGCGCTGACTCGGAAGCTGCAGTGAAGCAGTGGAGTCGGATGGCTTCAAATACATCTCACCCTCAACGCCGTAAACGAGGGGTTCTCTTAGCGGAACGGCACCTGGGTGTAAATTCGGGCAGGGGCCCTGTCCATCGCCTTTAACTCTTGCCTTTTCTCTTTCCTTGGCCCTTCCCACGCCATAGTTTGGCGCCGATCAACCAAGAACAATTGTCCGGAGAGACGTCCATGGCCCGCCTCAAATTCGGAGCCTTCCTCGCCCCGCATCATCCGATCGGCGAGCATCCGATGCTGCAATTCCGCCGCGACCTCGATTTCGTCGAGCAGCTTGATGCGCTTGGCTACGACGAGTTCTGGTGCGGCGAGCATCATTCCTCGGGCTGGGAAACCATTGCCTCGCCCGAGATGTTCCTGGCGGCAGCCGGCGAGCGCACCAAGCGCATCAAGCTCGGCACGGGCGTGATCTCGCTGCCCTATCACCATCCCTTCAACGTCGCCCAGCGCATGGTGCAGCTCGACCACATGACAGGAGGCCGCGCCATCTTCGGCTCCGGTCCCGGCGCGCTCGCCTCCGACGCGCATACACTCGGCATCGACCCGATGACACAGCGCGATCGTCAGGATGAGGCGATCGCGATCATTCGCCGCCTGTTCAAGGGCGAGCGCGTGACGGCAAAGAGCGACTGGTTCACGATGCACGACGCCGCGCTGCAGATCCTCCCCTTGCAGGAAGAGATGCCGTTCGTGGTGGCCTCGCAGATCTCGCCATCGGGGATGACACTGGCGGGGAAATACGGCATCGGCATCATATCGCTCGGCTCGATGTCGACCCAGGGCCTGATGGCGTTGCCGACGCAATGGAGCTTTGCCGAGGACGCCGCCAGGAAGCACCGCACCACCGTGAGCCGGTCCGACTGGCGTGTGCTGCTCTCCTGGCACATCGCCGAGAGCCGCGAACAGGCGCGGCGCGAGGCCGGCGCCGGCCTGATGCGTTGGCACAACGAGTACAATGTCGGCACGCTGCAGCGGCCGGGCCTGCAACCGTTCACCTCGCCCGAGGACGCGGTGGAAAAGACCGCCGGCGGCGAGGCCGCCGCCTCCACCATCGGCACCCCCGACGATCTGGTCAAAACCATCAAGAAGCTGATGGAGGTCTCTGGCGGTGTCGGCACCATCATCGGTTTTGTCCACGATTGGGCCAACCTCGAGGCTACCCGCCGCAGCTGGGACATGGTGGCGCGCTACGTGATTCCCGAAATCAACGGCTACGTCACCAAACTGCGCGAGTCGCAAAGGTTCCTGATCGAGAACCGCGCCGTGTTCGACCGCGCAGGGCAGGCCGTGATGGCGAAAATCATGGAGAACGACTTGGCCGCCGCGGCGCTTCCGCTCACCGGTCCTGGCCGTGTCGCGATCCCGACCGTCAACGCGCCGGACTTGCAGAAAGAAGCCGCCAAACACAAGGCATGACGCGCGTGGTGCGGCGCAGAATTATTTCCGAACGCGGGCCTGGCGGCTTCGCGGAGCCTTTGCATGGGAACGACAAAGCGCTAGTTTTTCAGCCCAGGCTGAGCCGATGACATCAACCCGGGCTTGCGATCGCAGCTCGGCCGATCCACTGGGACCAATCGGAGCATATTGCGATGTCGATGCAAAGTGTGGCTTCCCCCGCCATCAAGCTGACGCCGCCCAAGCGCAACTCGCTGGCACACATTCCCGGTGACGAGGGCTGGCCGGTGGTCGGCCGGACACTCGCGATCCTCGCGGACCCCAAGGGGGAGGTCGAAAGGATGGGGGCGAAATACGGCCTCGTCTACCGCAGCCGCGTGCTCGGCGAAACCAGCGTTACCCTGCTCGGGCCTGAAGCCAACGAATTCGTGCTGTTCGACCAGAGCAGGCTTTTCTCCTCCACCTATGGCTGGGAAACCATCCTGGGCCGGCTGTTTCCGCGCGGCCTGATGCTGCTTGATTTCGACGAACATCGCCTGCATCGGCGCGCGTTGTCGGTGGCGTTCAAGTCCGGCCCGATGCGATCCTATCTTTCGGCGCTCGATGCCGGCATCTCGGGGCGCGTGGCGCGATGGCGGCAACAGCCCGGCGCGATCCTGTTCTACCCGGCCATGAAGCAGCTCACGCTCGATCTCGCGGCCACTTCGTTTCTCGGCTCCGGCATCGGGCCTGACGTCGAGGAGATCACGCGGGCCTTCGTCGATATGGTCGCCGCAGCGGTCTCCCCGGTTCGCCAACCATGGCCGGGCACGCAGATGGCGCGCGGCGTCAAGGGCCGCGCCCGCATCGTGGCTTATTTTTCGGAGCAGATTCCGATCCGCCGCGCCAAGGGCGGCGATGACTTGTTCTCGCAACTCTGTCGCGCCACCCACGAGGACGGTGCGCTGCTCTCGACCCAGGATATCATCGACCACATGAGTTTTCTGATGATGGCCGCGCACGACACGCTGACCTCGTCACTGACGTCGTTTATTGCCGCGCTTGCCGCCAATCCGAAGTGGCAGGACAGATTGCGTGACGAAGTCACCGCGCTCGGCCTGGCGCGCGATGCGCCTACGACATTCGACAATCTTGAAGCCATGCCGCTCGCCGAGATGGCGTTCAAGGAGGCGATGCGGATGAAGCCGCCGGTGCCTTCGATCCCGCGCCGCGCGACGCGCGATTTCAGTTTTGGCGGCTATTCGGTCCCGACGGGCACGCTGGTCGCGGTCAATCCGCTGTTCACCCATCACATGCCGCAAATTTGGCCCGATCCCGAAACCTTCGATCCACTGCGCTTTACCGACGAGGCACAGCGCGCCCGCCATCGCTTCGCCTGGGTGCCGTATGGCGGCGGCGCGCATATGTGCCTTGGGCTGCACTTTGCATACATGCAGGCGAAATGCTTTGCGCGGCATTTCCTGCAGAATCTCAGCGTCTCGCTTCAGCCAGGCGCCGTGCCGGATTGGCAGATGTGGCCGATCCCGAAGCCGAAAGATGGATTGCGCGTGACCCTGTCGCCGGTCGGGTAGACGGGTCAGGCCAGGGCCGGCGCTTCGATGCCGACCACGTCGATGCCGTCGGCGCGCCCGCGAATAGCCAGCCGTCCCAGATCGCGAACCGCAAACGGCGGCGGCGAATTGAACCGTTGCATCGCCACGCGGGATGCAAGAAAGCCGCCATCGACATTGCGGCTCAGCTCTTCGAGCCGCGAGGCTGTATTCATGACGTCGCCATTGAAGACGATAGCGCGTTTGAGGTCGCCGATCTCACCGACGATCACCGGCCCGAAATGCAGGCTGCCGCGGATCCGCGGCACCACTCCAAAGTCGCGCTCCAGCTGGCTCGCTGCGCGCGATAATTCGTCGCGCATCGCCATGAAACACCGCAGCGGACGGCACTCGATCGCCCCGCTGCGTTCCGGCCAGGTCACGATCACCTCATCGCCGACGTAGTCGAGGACTTCGCCGCGATAATCAATGACCGAAAGGGTAAGAAGGCGGAACGTGCGATCGAGCAGGCGGTGAATGGCGATCCCGCCGAGCGCTTCGGCGAGCCCCGTCGATCCCGCAATGTCGACGAAGAGCACAAAGCGCTTCTCCTCGATCGGCCTGTGATATCGCCCGATGATGAAGTTGAGGAAGGCGCGGGGCCCGATGATGTTGGTGATTCCGAGAACGAGATTTACCAGAACCACGCATGCCACGGAGTAGGCGATGTCGATCCACAGGGTTTTGTGAGACGGATCGCGAGCAACCCCTGCGATGACGCTGCCTAACTGGAAATACAGGATGGGAACGATAATCGCGGCGTAGATCGCGCTTCGTACAATCAAATTGGCGGTGAACGAAAGGCCCCCGAGCCACACGCGCATCGGTCCTTCCAGGAGGAACAGCGAGATGCTCGCGAGAGGGGCGCTAATCAGCAACCCGTACGAGGTTCCCACCGCTATCTCTCTGGCGGAGCTGAAACCCATCGCCAGAGAATAAACCGCACCCCCGATCATGCTGGCCGTCACGATGACCGCGAGTAGCCGCAGCTTTTTCTCAAGCCTGGCGTTCATGCCGCCTGCCCTCCGCGTTGCCGCCGGATACGACTATAGCCGGACTTGGTGACTTGGCCTCACGAACAGGACAATTCGGTTGCAGACGCCGCACCGGCTTGCCGGTCACCATGCCGCTGGTTGGCTTTCACCCGCTACCCTGATCGAACGCCTTGCGCAGCGCGGCAAGGCCCTGTTGCTGGGCGGTCCAGTTACGGCCGCCGGTGATGGCGCCATCGACCACCAGATCGTGGCCGTTGATGAAGGTGGATTCGTCGCTGGCGAGAAATACGGCTGCGTGAGCGATGTCCTCGGGCAGCCCGGCGCGCGGGATCGGCTGGGCGGTCTTGTAGACTTCGCGCATGACATCGGGGGTTTTCTCCGCCGCCTCGACCGACAGACCCAGTGCCTTGCCGAAAATGCCGGTGGCGATCGCACCCGGCGAAATGCTGTTGACGCGGATACCCGACTCTCCGAGCTCCATCGCCACGCATTTGGTGAGATGAATGACGGCGGCTTTGGCCGCGCCATAGACGATCGACGATGAAAAGCCCGCAAGGCGGCCGGCAATGCTGCCATTATTGATGATGCTGCCCGAGCCCTGGCGGCGCATATGGGGTGCGGCGTGTTTCATGCCGAGCATCACACTGCGCACCAATGTCGCCATCGCGGCATCGAAACGCGCAATGTCGAGGCCTTCGATCCCGCCGGTCTGGGCCGGCCCGCCGGCATTGTTGAACAGACAATCGATGCGGCCGAACTTCTCGACCGCCGCGCCGATCAGCGCGTCCATCTCGTCCTCGACCGTGACATCGGTCCGGCGGAACAGGCATCCGGGGCCGAGCTTCTTGGCCAACGCCTCGCCCTCCGGCACGCGGCGGCCGGCGATGACGATTTTCGCGCCTTCCGCGACAAAGATTTCGGCGGTGCGGAGTCCGATGCCGCTCGTCGCGCCGGTGATCACTGCGACCTTGCCGTCCAGCCGTCCCATGTTGTTCTCCTTTGACCCGTCAGCTTCAAAATATCTCCGGCCGGCCGGACCAACGCAAGCCGGGCGGTGCGGCGGATGATGACCTGCCGAAGCACGATTGCCGGACAAACGAGGGCGTTTGTCGGGAAAAACCGGTTTCTAAACCGCTGATTGTACCCGGATGTCCAGTTGTTGGACACTGCCGGCGCCTTTTGCAGCCGCGGCTCGCGCAATTTTTCGTTATGCTTGGCCTTATTCTGGATTCGCTGATCGGTTGATGTACGGCATGGTGAAGTTGATCGACGAGTTTCGGAGGGGTTGGCAAGGAATGTCCCCGCCCTCGCCATTCTTTGGCATCGGTTTTGCGCTATCCTGCCTTGCTATGTCGACCGCAGCACGGTGGTGCCTGTCCCTGATCCGGCCCGACGTCTACTTCACCCCGTATTTTCCGGCCGTATTCTTTGCCACCGCTTTTGGCGGGTACCGGATCGGGATCGCCACGGCCATGCTGGGTGGCGTGCTCGGCGTAATCCTGAATTTCGACGACGCCCATACCGATTTTGCGAAACTGGTGCTGTTGGTGATCTATGTGATCGTGTGCAGTCTCACGATTTGGGGCGTCGAGCACTATCGATCGGTCGCCGCCAAGCAGCGGGAAATTTCAAGGCGCCTGATCCGGGAGGAGGCCTATCGCAAGCTCATCGTCGACGAACTTCAACACCGGCTGAAAAACAAATTGTCGACCATTCACGCCGTGCTTCACCAGATTCTGCAGGATCAACCGCAAATCTGGGCCGGCATCGACCGGCGGATGCGGGCGCTGTCGGCGACCGATGATCTGATCGCCAAGGTGGACGGCCGTGGGTGCGATATCAAGGATCTCCTGCTCTCCGAACTCGGACCTTACGGACATGTCCGCTTTACCCTCAACGGCGATCGGCTGTTTCTGCCCGACAAGCTGGCCGTGAGCCTTGGCTTGATATTTCACGAATTGGCCACCAACGCGGGGAAATACGGCGCGTTTTCCTCCGCGCGGGGGCTATTGCAGGTGTCGTGGTCCGTGACCGACAATCGCCTCAATATCTCCTGGGACGAGACCGAGGGGCCTGCGGTCGGACCGATCGGGGAAGCCGGCTTTGGCAGCAAATTGCTGAAATCGGCGCTGAGGCCGTTCGATGGCAAAACCGACATCACCTATTTGAAGACCGGAGTTCATTGCACGATGCAATGTCAGATACCGCCGAGTTAGGCTGCTTTGAGCCAGCGGATTTCGAGGGTTGGCTCGATTTGCGCGGGCGCATTCTACAAATCCGTTGACGTTCTGTTAATGACGATCAAGGCGGCGCCGATCTAAAGCGTGCCTGCCAAAGGTGGCCGCGTCACGCTTAACCAAAACTACAAGAGACTTTGACAACCTCGGCGGCCATGCAAAGCCGCACCTCACTCGACCTGCAACCCGCCACGAGGCGAGACGAATTCGTTGCCGAAAGCGAATTGAATATTTTGAGGGATGTCTTCAGAATGCTCCCTGCTGCCGTCACCGTTCAGGACGAGCAGGGCCGTTTCCTGCTGGTCAACGACGCTGCGGCGGCGCAACTGGGGATCGCCGCCGGCCAGCCAAGTGCGCTTGCCTCGAAGCCATTGAGCGATCGTCGCGAAGTCGGGCTGGAATTGCTCCGCGCCGGGCGTGCCATCGTTGCCGAAGAATGCATCACCGGCAGTCATGGCAAGCAGGTCCTTCTTACGGCTCATCGGCCGGTTCGCATCGCCGACCGCAATCTCCTGCTGTCGAGTTCGGCCGACATCAGCGAGCAAAAGGCCGTCGAGGATCATCTGTTCCGCTCCGCCTACTTCGACGAGTTGACCGATCTGCCGATGCGGCGGGTGATCGAACATCGGGCCGAGAGCCTGATACAGCGCGACGGGTCGCACGGCAGGTTCGCGCTCGCCTTTCTCGACATCGACAATTTCAAGCACATCAACGATTATTACGGTCACGCGATCGGGGATGCGCTCCTGATCGAGGTCGCAAAGCGGCTTGGGCTTGATTTGCGCGACTCCGATATGCTGTCGCGGATCAGCGGCGACGAGTTCATGCTGCTGCTCAATCCGATCCAGAGCGAGCAGGAAGTGGTCGAATATATCCAGGCCACGCTGCAGCGGCTGAGAGCCCCGTTCTTCATCGATGGATCGGAAATATTCGCCTCGACTTCGATCGGGGTAAGCCTTTTTCCCGATCATGGGCGCAGCTTTGACGGGCTGCGTCAGAACGCCGATATTGCGATGTACAAGGTCAAGAACGACGGCAAGGGCGCTGCCGCCTTTTTCGACGCCGGCATGGAGCGCGAAGCGCTCGCGCGAATGAAAATCGAGCAGTCACTGCGGCTCGCCATTCTGGAAAAGCGCTTCTGCTGTGCCTTTCAGGCAAAGGTCGATATCCGGACCAAGGAGATCACGGGCATCGAGGCGCTGGTCCGTTTGCGCGACGACGGGGGAGTGATACAGGCTCCCGGCACCTTCATCAACCTCGCCGTGGAATTGGGACTGATCGACGAGCTGACGCACCTCGTGCTGGCGGAGATCGTCAGGTCGATCGATCTCATCAACGAGACTTTTGGGCCAGGCACCGTCATCAGCATCAACGTCGCAGCCAAGCAGGCCTGCAATCTGGAGTTCATGCGCTCGTTTGCGCAGGCGCTGGAGGCGACAGGGTTTCCGGGGCGCTTCATGATCGAGGTAGCTGAAGACGCCTTCGTCGCCAAGACCCGCTTCCAGACCGAGATATTGCCGATGTTCCGCAAACTGGGCGTCGGGATCTCGATCGACGATTTCGGCATCGGCTACTCGTCGCTGTCGGCGCTCGCCGATATCACAGCCGACGAAATCAAGATCGATCGGTCGTTCATTACCGACATCCATCTGCGCCCGCGCAGCCAGGGCATCCTGCGGGCGATCGAATCGCTGAGCGAGGCGCTCGGCATGACCGTCATCGCGGAGGGCATCGAGACCTTCGAGGAACTGGCCTATCTGCAGGCCGCCACCCGAATCCGCTACGCGCAGGGCTTCTATTTCTCCAACCCGATTTTTCTCGAGGAACTCAAGCCGGCCGTTCCGTTTGTCAGCGACGCGCGCGTCAGTCTGGCAAGCCGTCCGCTGCAGCAAAACCGCCCGGCCCATGCGCGCCCCGAGCGCTATCGCCGCTGACACAAAGCGCGCCCCTCGGCGCCGCGATTATTTCGACCCCCACTTGTTTCGGCTTTTTCCCGGCTTAGCTGCTATCGTTGTCTCATCGGACGGCCTGCAAGCCTGGCAGCAGCGCGAGCCCGCCCTTGCAATTCAAAGAGAAATCAAACTCATAAAGAAATAACATGGCTCCCGTTTCGTTGCTTCTCAACATATTCTGGATTCTGCTGGGCGGCCTTTGGATGGCGTTTGGCTGGCTGGTCGCCGCCGTCATCATGGCCATCACCATCATAGGACTGCCGTGGGCGAGGGCTGCGTTAAATATCGCCGCCTATACATTGCTGCCGTTCGGTCAGAGGGCCGTGCGCCGCGACCTTCTAACCGGCCAGCCCGATATCGGTACCGGGCCACTGGGCCTGATCGGCAACCTGATCTGGCTATTGCTCGCGGGGTGGTGGCTGGCGCTTGGGCACCTCGTGACCGCGGTTGTTCTTGCCGTGACCATCATCGGTATCCCCTTCGCCTGGGCCCATCTGAAGCTGGCCGGTATCGCGCTGTGGCCGATCGGCAAGGAGATTGTTCCAGCCTAAAGCATGATCCGGAAAAGTGGATACCGGTTTTCCGAAAAGATCATGCTCAAACAAAAGGATAGTGCGAGATGACGATTCGAAGAAATGTCATCTCGCTCTAGTCTAGTTGACCGAAGCCTTCTTGCCCCGCGCCCGGACTGCTTCCTCCACGCTCCGAAACTGACGATCCGGACCCAACAGCGCATTGATGCCGAACCGCGCCATGGCGTCCTGCGCGCGGATGGATTCAAGCCGGGCGATGGCAAAATCGACGCCGTCGGCATGACAGCGGCGAATCAGATCGGACAAGACCTGCGCCGCGGTAAAATCGATTTCGACAATGCCGGTCGCCTCCAGCACGAGCAGTCGCGGCTTTTGATGCGACGACTTCAAGATCTCCAGAATGTCATGCCGGAACTGATAGGCGTTAAGAAAGGTCAGCGGCGCCTGGAATCCCGCGACAACAATGCCGGGCTCTCTCTCGCCGGGAAGCTTCGAACTCGACGGCCACCAGATCGAGGTCCCCGCGACGCGTTCGAAGACCAGCACGCGGGCGCGGGTTGTGCTCCATATGCCGTGCAGCAACGACAGCGCAATCCCGAGGCCCACACCCTGTTCGATCGGCAGAACGATGATTGCCGCCGCGGTCAGGAGGATCAGCAGGAATTCGCCCAATGCCTGTCGGTAGATCGTCACGATCTGGCCGAGGCGAATGATTCGGAGTGCGACGAACAGCAGAACGCCGCCGAGTGCGGCATGGGGGATCTGACGCAGCAGCGAGGCGCCGAAGGCCAGCAACACGATGATGATTCCAACAGCGGCGAGGCCGGCGACCTGGGATCGTCCGCCGGTTTCGGAAACCACAGCGGTGCGCGGCGGGCTTGCATTGACGGGAAACGCGCCAAGCAAACCCGACAGCACGCTGCCGGCGCCGACGCCGACGAAATCGCGGTCGACGTCCGGCGCCTCGTCGGGATCGGACGGGAAAGAGCGTGTCGTCGCTGCCGTCTGCACCATGATGACAGTTGAAATGATGAGACCGAGCGACAACAGGCTCGCGAGGTTTCCGGCCGAGACGACCGGGATCGCAAGCGTCGGCATCTCAAACGAGACGGCGCCGAGCACTCCGACGCCGCGGCTCTCAAGGCCGAGCAGCACCACAGCCGCGCTCGCCAGTGCAAGGCCGATCAACGCGCCGGGAATCCGTGGATCGATCCGCTCGGACATAACGATGATCGCCAAGACTCCGACGCCGATGCCAAGTGTGAATGGGTTCGTTTGGCTCACATGTTGGGCAAGGGTCGCGACGCGTTGCAGCATCGGGCCCTCTGGCGCGGGCAGCCCGAGTATCGCGGGCAATTGTGAAATAAGGATGTGGACCGAAATGCCGGCGAGAAAGCCGATCGTCACAGGTATCGACAGCAGGTCGGCGATCCAGCCCAGACGGAAAATTCCGGCGGCGAGGAGGATTAGTCCAACCATGAGCGCCAGCGCCGCGGCCAGCATCAGGTAGTCCGGCGAGCCTGACACAGCCAGAGCGCCAAGGCCTCCGGCGAAGATCGGCGTGATGGTCGAATCTGCACCGCATGACAGAAAGCGGTTGCTGCCGAACGCTGCGAACGCCAGCGAGCCTGCCATAAAGGCGAAAAAGCCGATCTGCGGGCTGAACCCGCCGAGCCGCGCCGTCGCCATCTGCTCAGGGATAGCGATGGCAGCCAGCGTCAGGCCGGCGAATAGATCATGGCTGAGGAATTGAAGGCGATACCCGCTCAGCGAGCGAAACACGGGCCACATCCTGCTCACGCCCGCCGCATTCGCAGAGCCGGAAGTATCCACCATCGCCGTTTGCCTCCCCTGATGGACGCCCGTTGCAGCAGCCCTTCGCACCGCTTCGAACTATATCGGGCTCCCGTTCTGCGTTGGCCGCGGCCCGGAAGCTTCAACTCCACGCGCGCATTTGAACCACGTTATCATGACCGCTGCGATCCGGAAATAAAGGCCGAAAATGACGCGTTCATCGACCCCGCACCTTGATGATTTCCGGCTCGAAACCATCGGTTAAGCCTTCGGTAACCGGATTCCCTAACCGGTAGGCCATCAATGCACCGTATGTATATCCCCGGAGAATTGGGGTTATGCGGAAACTGGCTTCCAGCATCTGGCGTGGGGTTGGAAGGCTCCAAACCACTGTGGTCGAATCGTATCGCGCCGCGTCGATTCGGCGCGGGCCGGTCCTATGGCTTCTGCTTTGCGGTGGTTTCCTGATCGCGGCGATCATCATCGGCACCGTCATTACGGTCGGGGAGTTTCGTGAAAACGCACTCCGCAACAGCGAGCGCGAACTCGAAAATACCGTGCTGCTGCTCACCCGCCACTTCGATCAGCACTTCGAGGATTCCGACGTCATTGCGCGCAATTTGATCTCCCAAATGCAATTCTCCGAGGTTGCCACGCCCGAGCTTTTCAAGACCCGGTTCTCTACCTCCGAAGCGCACTTGATGCTGAAGTCCAAGGTGAGCGCGTTGTCCTATATCGGAGATGTTTTTGTCTTTGACGCGGACGGATCGGTGATCAACTCGTCAGGGACCTGGCCGCCGCCGGCCGTCAATATCGCCGATCGGGCCTACTTCAAGGCCTTCAAGGCAAACCCGCGATTGACCGTGACTCTGGCCGGACCGATCACGAGCCGTTTCACCGGCAGGTGGACCACCGTCCTTGCCCACAGGCTGAGCGCCCCGGATGGGGCGTTTCTTGGGTTGATGTCGAGGCGGATCGATCCCGCCAATTTTGAAAAATTCTTCGCATCCGTCACCCTTGGAAAGGGCGCGGCAATCTCCATGTTCCATCGCGACGGAACGATGCTGGCGCGTCACCCTCATGTCGATTCGATCATCGGCCGCAATTTCCGAACCGGGCCGCTGCTGACGAAAGTCATGGCCCAGGGCGGTCAACAGACGCTGCGCCTGAAAAGTCCCGTCGATGGTCAGGACCGGCTCGGTTCAGCAGGCGAATTGAGCCGCTTCCCGATGGTGATTGTGGCGACCATGACGATTAAGGCAGCATTGGCCGATTGGCGTGCCCAAACCAAATTCATGGTCGCTGCCGCCGGCCTTTCCGCCATGGTCATCGTCGTCCTGCTATTCCTGATCATCCGGCGCATGACCCGGCAACACCGGGATTCGCAGCAGCGGCTGGAGCAGGAGAAGCATCGGCTCGACACCGCCCTGAACAACATGACACAAGGCCTCATCCTGTATGACGCTTCGGCGCGCATCGTCGTCTGCAACCAGCGCTACATCGACATGTACGGCCTGTCGACGGATGTCGTGAGGCCGGGTACTCATTTTTACGACGTCGTGCGGCATCGCAAGGAGACGGGGTCCTTCAAGGGGGACGTCGATGAATTCTGTTCAACCGTTTTACGCAACGTCGCCAACCGAAGAGTCACCAACAGCATCCTTGTATCCGCCGACGGACGTTCGGTTCGGATCGTCAATCGGCCGCTGGCGGAGGGTGGCTGGGTTGCGACGATGGAGGACATAACGGAGCATCGGAACCTCGAACAGGAACGCGACCGGAACTACGCCTTTCTGCGCCAGATCATCGACCACATTCCATCACAGATCACGGTGAAGGATGTTGGCGAGCGCCGCTATGTGCTGGCCAACCGCGTGGCCGAGGTGCAGTTCGGCCTGCCTAACGACGCCATCGTCGGCAAAACTGCCGCCGATCTGTTTCCGCCCCCGATTGCCGAACGAATCGCGAGGGATGACGACGAGTCGCTGCGATCCGCCGACGTCCTGTCGCTGGACGAACACCGCTGGGAAAGCAAGGTGTCGGGCGATCTCTACATCACCTCGAAGCGCATCGGCATTCGGGATCAGGCCGGCGAGCCCCGCTACATCATCAACGTCGTCGAAGACGTCACCGATCGCCGGCGCGCCGACGAGAAGATCGCGCACCTTGCGCATTACGACGCGCTGACCGATCTGCCGAATCGGGTGCTGTTCCGCGAGCAGGTCGAACGCGAACTGCATCGAACCAGGCGGGGCGAGCAGTTCGCTTTGCTGTATATCGACATCGACGAGTTCAAGGGCATCAACGATTCGCTCGGGCATCATGTCGGCGATGCACTGCTGAAAGTCGTGGCTGCCCGCCTCAAAAGCTGCATCAGGGAAACCGATCTTGTCGCGCGGCTCGGTGGCGACGAGTTCGCGGTCATTCAGACAAACGCCGGCAACCTCGCCGATGTGGTGCAATTCGTGACACGAATTCATGCGGCAATCAGGCAGCCCTATCAATGCCTCGGCCATCAACTCTCGACCGATGCCAGCATCGGCATCGCACTGGCTCCGCGCGACGGCACCGAACTGGATCAGCTGATCAAGAATGCCGATCTGGCGATGTATGGAGCCAAGGCCGACGGGCGCCGAACCCATCGCTTCTTCGAGCCGGCCATGGATGCCAGCGCAAAGGCCCGGCTCAAAATGCAGCAAGATCTGCGTCAGGCCCTTGTGAATGGCGGCTTCGAGATTCACTACCAGCCGGTCGTCGATCTTCGTGACGACCAGGTGACCGGCTGCGAAGCCCTGCTGCGGTGGCGCCATCCCGAACGCGGCATGGTCTCTCCCGCGGAATTCATCCCGGTAGCGGAAGACACCGGCCTGATCATCGAGCTTGGCGACTGGGTGCTGAGGTCCGCCTGCGCCGAGGCGGCGAACTGGCCAAATCACGTCCGGCTTGCCGTCAACGTCTCGCCGGTCCAGTTGAAGTGCCAAACCCTGGCGTTGAAGATCGCCAGTGCGCTCGCAGCCTCGGGCCTTTCGGCGAGCCGCCTGGAACTCGAAATAACCGAGGCGGTCCTGATCGGCGACGACGAGGCGGCACTGGCCATACTGCATGAACTCCGCGCCATCGGCGTTCGCATTGCCCTTGACGACTTCGGCACCGGTTATTCCTCGCTGAGCTATCTGAAGCGTTTCCCGTTCGACAAAATCAAGATCGACCGCTGCTTTATCAGCGACATCGCGGAAGTCGACGGCTCATCGGCGATCGTGCAGGCGGTGGTGAATATCGCCGCTTCGCGCAACATGACGACGACCGCCGAGGGCGTCGAGACGCAGCAGCAAAAAGAACGGCTGCGCACGCTGGGCTGCACCGAGATGCAGGGCTACCTGTTCAGCGCCGCCAAGCCTGGCTCGGAGGTGAGGCGGCTGTTTGCCCCAGGCAGCGAGCGAGCGGTGGATGTGGCCTAGCCGCCGTCATATTTTGCGGGTGCTGCCAACGTTTCAGAGCATGATCCGGACCCGTAGGGCCGCGTTAGCGCAAAGTGTGCGCCGGTTTTCCGAAAAGATCATGCTCAAACAAAAAGATAGAGCGAGATGACGATTCGAAGAAGTGTCATCTCGCGCCAGCCGGCAAATGCGGTCCCCGATCTTTCCCTGCGGCCCGCGCAGGGCCGTTGCCGAGGCCTGGCCAATCGGCTAAATGAACCCTCACGCACCCGTAGCTCAGCTGGATAGAGCGTTGCCCTCCGAAGGCAAAGGTCACACGTTCGAATCGTGTCGGGTGCGCCAGAAATCCATCGATTGTTAAGGCTTTTGGGCCGACGCTGCGTCGCAGGCTTTGCTGCAGCCGTATCCCACAAACGGGCGGCGGCCGATACCTTTCGCGCCAAGGAAGGCGCGACCAACGAAAGCGAAAACCCGAATGAGCGAGCGACTTGAGACGCTGAAAAAGGCGCGCGAGCGCATGACCGAAGACCGCGACGCCTTTGCCAAAACGCTGGCCGGCCCCTTCGATCGCGACAAGGCCGAGCGGGCGCGGGCCAAATTCATCGAGACCCAGGTCCTGATCGATGCCATCGATCGCGCCATCGCGGGCGAGCAGCACCGGGCCGTCGCGGCGGCCTAGCGCGAGATGACATTTCTTCGAATCGTCATCTCGCTCTATCTTTTTGTTTGAGCATGATCCTTTCGGAAAACCGGTGCCCACTTTGCGCTAACGCGGCCCTACGGGTCCGGATCATGCTCTGGCCCGCTTGAGGAGAATTTCGGTAAAATCCGTTGGCGCGATCTTGCCGGCAGTACTTGCAGGTATTGAGGACCACCCGCGTCGAATACCGATTGCGTCAGTGGCCAGAATCGATCGATCCGGGCCTGGTTGTTGCGATGCTGGTATTGTCTAGCAACTCCAGCACGACGGGCGTGACAACGCGCTCCGCGAGGTACTTCGAGGCGGAAGGCGTGAGGTGCCCATCGTCGAATGACTCGATATCTTCGAACAAGTCGGGGCCGACGCGCGTCAGGCATCCGTCGGCATTGCATAAGCCTTCGATCATCGAGACGTATCGAAGGTCGGATGAACTCCCATAGCGCCGGCAAAGCAGCCGGTCTGTCTCGAAAGGCGCAGATGCCAACCAAGTATTGAGGCGCACAGGTGGGTTGGGCCAAAAGTGCCGGGCGATAATGGCGTGCAACGGCTGTTGCCAACGCGGTACCGGCCCCAACAACAGGACCGCTTTGGCGCCATGCGCCCTCAACGTCTGAGCGAGTTCCGTCCAATCCGTGGAATCGTAGTAGCCTCGTTGGGCCATCACCACAAGTTCGGGCTTCGTCTTGCCAACCGCCTGCAGTGCGAATGCATTAGATCGGTTACACGGACTATCCGCGTCTGGCCCCATTTGCCTTAGGCCAGGAAGACAGCCTGACGTAGCGACTTGCAGCAGGGAAACTTTGGGCGGAAGGGTCGCCTTCAGTCCAGTACTCAAGTGCTGGATGTGTGAATCGCCCCACAGCAGCACGCTCTGACCCGGTCCGGTAGTGCAGTTAGACGATATGGACGCCTTGGTAGCTTGCGTGACGATATCAAGGAAGTTGCACTCCTCTCGCCACCGAACAAAAAGGTCATGCCCCGCAAGGTATTTGTAGGCTGGAGGGGTGTTCTCGAACAAGGACACGAATGCGCTTCGGTCGTCGGGGTTGCGCATCGAGGGGAGCACAATCCCCATAACACCAAGCGTCACCAGCGCGACAGACAGGCCCGCGACCTTGAGGGGTCCGAATCGGCCGAACCGCAGTGGCTTCTCGATCGCCACGTAAGTGATGTACGCCAAGCCGAAACTCATTCCGACAGCCGCCACCCTGAGTCCAAGCGACAATTCTCCTTCGCTGATGGTCATGAAGGAAAGGATCGGCCAGTGCCATAGATACAAAGGGTAACTGATGAGGCCCACAAATACGGCGCCCTTGTTGGCAAGCAGCATCTGGTTGAGTCGCGCATCGGGGCCAGCAGCGATGAGGGCGGCAGTCCCGAGCGTCGGGGCCAGGGCGGCCCAGCCGGGAAACACGGTGTCCTTGTTTATCAAAGACCCGGAGACGAGCAGAAGAATGAAACCGATTACCGAAAGCGCGTCCCTGCGCTGCGGCACCCACAGGCGGGCATGTGCCGAATAGGCCAGTAGCGACCCGATCATCAGTTCCCAGAAGCGCGTGACTGGCAGGAAGAACGCTACGGCAGGCTGGGTCCTGACGATCGCAATGTTAGTCGCGAACGAGACCAAAAGGATGACGGCCACCACACCCAGGATGCGCCGCCCTGAAATTGCGGCGATCAATAGAGGCCACACCATGTAGAACTGCTCCTCGACGCCAAGCGACCATAGGTGGAGAAGCGGTTTGTAGGCAGAATCGATGTCGAAGTAACCCGCTTCGCGCCAAAGAATCAGGTTTGAAAGGAACGCGGCGCCAGCAGCGACGTGGGTGCCGAGCCGAGCAAACTCCGTCGAAAAGTCCAGGAGCAAGCCGACGATCAGGACCGCCAGCAGCACCGTCACCAGGGACGGAAATATGCGCCGGATGCGGCGGGCATAGAAGCCGGCATAAGTGAAACTCCCAGACGCCACCTCATCAAAGATGATCGTTGAAATGAGGTAGCCAGAGATGACAAAGAAGATGTCAACGCCGACGAAGCCGCCGGGACAAAAGCGAGGGAAGGCGTGGAAACCCAGCACGGCCAACACAGCGATGGCTCTGAGGCCATCAATATCGGGCCGATACTTGGTTGCCATTATCACGCTGCCCCTAGCGTGCTGTTTTCAACATATTAAACCGCAGGGCGCAACCCGCACTCGGGACGAAGACCCCTGCGCCCCGGGGCGTCCGAGAAGCCGGCGATGATGCCGGCGGAATCTGGCTCCATGGAACTCGCGGCTTCTTCCACTCGATTTGAATTAAAGCCGGAACAATCTTCGCCCAACGTTGGCTGTGGCACACGTCGGCGGTATCACTTCGCGCGGCAGGGTCCGCATTTCACTACGGGGTCGTTCGTGGGCGCGGCCCTGGTGCCGGGTGCGCCAGCATCCGCCAACTCATGTCGTTCGAGCGCTTACGCATGCGTCGACGGCGCTTTGCCCAGCCATTCCTGAAAGCAGGCGCAACTTCTCCTGGCCAGATTACGTCCGTCTGGATGCCGCCGCGGCGGCCGCAGGCTCATACTGGTCGCGCAGCCGCAGCCAGGCCATCGGGTAGGACAAGCCTTCTTCATCGCGGCCGAGCGGCGTCAGATCGAGATAGTGGTAGGCGGCGTTCATCATGTCGAGGCCGCGGGCGAAGCATGAATAAGTGTGGAAGATGGCTCCCGCCTCGTCGCGATAAAACACGCTGATCCCGGGCGCCTCCTCGACGCCGAAGCCCGATGTGCCGAAATTATAGATCTTGGCGCCTGACTTGATTTCGTCCGGCCTGAACGAGACCGCATAGTCGTGGTTGAAGTCGGTGTCTACGGAAGAAAACCAGTCGAAGGTCCAGCCCATCCGCGCCTTAAATGCGTCGAGCTTTTGTAGCGGCGCCCGTGAAATCGCCACCAGCGTGGTGTCGCGCGCGGCCAGATGCGGGACCATGTGGTCGAATTGATCGGCCCAGAATGAGCAGCTCTTGCAGCCCTCGTTCCAGTCGGGCGCGAACATGAAATGCTGCACCACGAGCTGACTGCGTCCACCAAACAAATCGGCCAGCGTTTTTCTTCCGCCCGGCCCATCGAAAACATAGTTCTTGTCGACCTTGACCCAGGGCAGCGCCCTGCGCTCTGCGCTGAGCCGGTCACGGGCCAGCGTCAATTGCTTTTCATGCGCCATATGGGCTTTGCGGGCTTCGACCCATTCCTCGCGCGATACGATCTTGTGCGGCTGCATGGCGGGCTCCTGTGGTTTTTTCAATCTTTCAAGCGTTGGTCCTGTAGTTAACAGCGTCAGAACGCGACGAGCCAATTTAGCAGGAAAATTTAAACTGCGCTGCAACATCGCGCGGATAGAGTGCGCCCCAACACCCGGCATCACGTCCTTTTCATCAATCGCCGACGGCCAACGACACGCTACAGGGGGATAATCATGCGCAGGCTGCTGCTGACTTCCGTGGTTTTCATACTCTCGTTCGCCCCTAATTTTGCAGGCGCCGGTCCTCTCTCGGTCCAGGTCGAGCCGCCGTCAGCGGTACCGCCAGGCTTTGAAACGCATCGCGGCTACGTGTTCGACCTTTCCGAGAATTCGGAACGCAAGGACGTCGGCGCCATAGCGGATCTGCTCCGACGTCAGCTCGATGTTGTCGAAAGCGTCGGCTTCAGCCCAAAAGTGCTGCAATTTTTTCATACAGTGCCGATTGTCGCCAGCGAGATGGCCTGCCTGGACGAGGGAGCCGGGATCGCCTGTTATGGCCCTCTCGTCCCCAGGAGAGGCCAGAGCGTGTCTCGCACCTTCACGACCTGGGATGAAGGCAAGCTGCGCTGGAGCAATCCGAATTTCGTCGACTTGGCCGCGGACGCGGGAACCGGCGTCATCATGCTGCGTCCGAACATGCTGAAATATGCCGAAGATCCCGTCATCCTGCACGAACTCCTCCACGCCTACCACGCCAAGCTGATGCCGCAAGGGTTCGATAATCTGGGCATCAAGGCTTACTATGCGGATGCCATCAGCAAGCAAGTGTTCCCCAGGGAAGAATACGTTACGAAGAACCACCATGAATTCTTCGCCGTGACCGCGAGCATATTCCTGGCCGGAAAGGAATCCGTCCACGAGCCCAAAACGCGGGCGCAACTGAAACAGAAGCTGCCCAAATATTACAAATATCTCGTCGAGTTGTTCGGCTTCGACCCCGACCCCGAACCCTCGAGCGTCACTCCGGTGGCCAGCAGTTCAAGCCCGCCGCGGCAATCTGCCGATGCGACGGCTCCCGGCGGAACCTGACATGGTTTTCGTCGGCGCCTGATCCGTAAGGCGCCGACGAAGCCGGTCTATTCCACCTTTATCCCGGCATATGCAACGACCTTCTGCCATTTCTCGGTCTCGGCCGCGATCATCGCGCCGAACGCCTCCGGCGAGCTGATCAGCGGCTCGCCGCCGAGTTCGGTGAGGCGCTTCTTGATCTCCGGCTCGGCCAGCACCAGGTTGATCTCCCGGTTCAGTTTCGCGATGATCTCGGGCGGGGTCTTGATCGGCGCGCCCATGCCGAACAACGCGCTCGCCTCGTAACCCGGAACGGTCTCGGCGACGGTCGGCACATCAGGCAATTGCGGCGAGCGCACCGCGGTCGTGACGGCCAGCGCGCGCAACTTGCCGCCGCGAACATGCTCGATGATGGAGGGCATATTGTCGAAGATCACCTGGACGCGGTTGCCGAGCATGTCGGTGATCGCAGGCGCGGCGCCCCGGTAGGGCACGTGCAGCATTTTCGCGCCCGACATCGCCATGAACAATTCGCCGGACAGATGCACCGACGTGCCGTTGCCCGATGACGCCAGGTTCACCTTGCCGGGGTTGGCCTTCGCATAGGCGATGAACTCGGCGACGGTCTTCGCCGGCACTTCCGAACTGACCGTCATCACATTGGGGACGCGATTGAAGGAGGCGACCGGTGCGATGTCGCGGATGAAATTGAAATTGAGGTTGGTGTAAAGCGAGGCGTTGATGAAGTTGGCGGGATTGACCAATAGCACCGTGTAGCCGTCGGGGTCGGCCTTGACCACGGTCTCGGTGCCGATGTTGTTGCCGGCCCCGGGCTTGTTCTCGATCACGAATTGCTGGCCCAGCCGCTCCGACAGCCGCTGCCCGATCAGGCGGGCGATGATATCGGTCGAGCCGCCGGCCGGATATCCGACGATGAACCGCACCGTCCGCGTGGGATAATCCAGCGCCAGCGCGTTCCCAATCGGTGCGGTGAGGGCGCACACGCCAAGTGTAACCAGGCCCGCAGCCAGACCCATTGCGATGCGCCGTAACGCCATGCGTTTTCTCCCTGCCGTGCCGAACCTGCAAACGGTTCGATCTTGTTGAATCAAAGACGGTTGGCGTTGTAACAAACAAACCGCGGCGCGGCCAGCTTGGCCCGTATGTTGGGCCTCGACGAAAGGATCGGTCATGTCGGTTAAAGTCAACGCACTCGATCATATCGTGATCAACGTATCCGACGTGGCGCGCTCCGCCGAATGGTATCGAAAGATCCTCGGCATGGAGATCAGGGTTTTCGACCCCGGCCCAGGCAAGACGGTCAGGACATCGCTGACTTTCGGCAATCAGAAAATCAACCTGCGGCCGCGCGATGCCGACAAGGTGGAGTGGTTTACCGCCGACCACGAAACCGCCGGGAGTGACGATCTGTGCTTTCTCACTTCAAGCACGCCGGATCAGGTGGTGGCGCATCTGAAGGCATGCGGTGTGACGATCGAGGAAGGCCCGGTGGTGAAGCAAGGCGCCCGCGGCGCGTTGCGCTCGGTCTATTGCCGTGATCCCGACGGCAGTCTGATCGAGATTTCATCCCATGAGAGCGATCCGGCCTAGGAATGCCGGCCTCGGTGGCGCAACAGGCCGCGCTTCGCGGGGGGCAACGAGCTCCGTCATGGCGAGCCAACGGGTCGCGCGAACGCGCGCCCGATGACAGGCTCCGCGAAGCAATCCATAGGGCCGCGAAGGAAGGCTGGATTGCTTCGTCGCTTGCGCTCCTCGCAATGACGGCGAGGACTACGCCCCGCGATCAATACGCGCCCAAGCTCACGGGCCGGAATGCCTGCAGCAGATGCGGGTCGAGCTTGCCCTTCATCTGCTCCATGATCGCGAAGGCCTTGGCGTGCGTAAAGGGTACCCGGTAGGCCCGCGCCTCCACCAGCGCCGAGTAGATATCGACGATCGTCGTCAGCTGCACGATGTCGCTGATCCGATCGCCGCGCAGGCCATTGGGATAGCCGGTACCATCGAGGAATTCGTGATGGTGCAGCATCACATCCAGCATCTCCGGCGGGAAGCTGCCCTGGTCTGCGAGTGCCTCATAGCCGAGGCGCGGATGTCTGCGGACCTCGCTCATTTCCTCTTCGGTGAGATTTCCCGGCTTGTCCAGAATGGCGACCGGGATGAACGCCTTGCCCACGTCATGCAGCAGTGCTGCGCGTGTCAGACGGCGCTGGTCGTCCTCGCGCATGCCGAGATGTTGCGCAAATGCGACCGCAAAGCCGGTGACAAACAGGCAGTGGCGATAGGTATCCGTGTGGTGGCAGCCGACGGCGGTTAGCCATTCACGCAACGAAGAATGCTTTATGGCTTTGAGAATCTTGTTTTCCGCTTCCACGATGTCGCTGAATTTCAGCGGAACGCCGGCCGGAAGCTTGTTGAATATCTTGACCATCACCTCATGGGCCGCGGCAACGCCGCGGTTCAGCGCCTTGCCGCGATCGGTCGCGTCGAAACCATGGCTGTCTGGAAAGGCGGCGTGGATGCGTTGCAGAAGGCCCGCGGCGTCGAACGGCCGCGCTATCGTGTCGGTTGCGCCGAGCGCCCAGGCCTGCATCGACCCGTGGTGAAGGGCGTCGGCGAGGACAAACAGCCGCGGCATCGCGCGGTAGGCTTCGGTACGCAGCTTGTTTCGAACCCGCTGCACGCTTTCGGCGGAGCGCAGGTTGATATCGACCACGACTCCCGAGATATGGTCGGCCGGGGTGTCGGGAAGGTCCGACGTCGAGACGGTATCCACCTCGCTGACCGATTGCAGGATATTCGCCAGCTCGCGGCTTTGCTCGCAATTATCGGACGCCAGCAGCAGGCGGCGCTTGAACGAAGACGACGGATTGGGTTGAGCTGACATGGGTCCTCGTTGGCGGATGCGGTGGCCGGGCGACAAGCTACCGACAAGACATTCCCCGAGGCTTAATAGAGATTATAAATGGCGGCCTTTCGCCGAAGATAAAATTTGAACGAGTTATGGGGCGCTGGCGGAAAGGGCAGGAAATGCCGCCCGAAAATCCCGGCACAAAAAATCCGCCGGAGGAGATCCTCCGGCGGATGGTTGTTACAGGCTGACTTGCGGCTTTTTAAGCCTTCATGCTCGCCTTCACCGCCTCTGCCGTGATCGGCAGCGAGCGGACGCGGGCGCCGCAGGCATTGAAGATCGCATTCGCAAGTGCGGGCGCGATCACGGTCACTGCCGGTTCGCCGACGCCAGTGGCGTGTTCGCCATTGGCGATGACGCTGATAGCGACTTCCGGCGTCTGACTCATCCGCAACGGCGTGTAGGTATCGTAGTTGGTCTGCTCGATACCGCCATCCTTCAGCGTCGCCTTTTCGTACATCGCAAGCGAAAGTCCCCACAGCGCCGCGCCCTCGACCTGGGCGCGGATGTTATCGGGATGCACCTGCGTGCCGACGTCGGTGGCCACGGTCAGTTTCTTGACCTTGACCTCGCCGCTTGGCGCAACGGCAACATGGGCCACGCACGCGGTCCAGCTTGCAGTTGCCCTTTCCTGCGACGAAACGCAGGCAACGCCCATGCCTTCGCCCTTCGGCAGTTGCTTGGTACCGTAACCGGCCAGGCCCATCGCCGCGAGCAGGGTGTTGCGCAGGCGTTGCGCTCCACCATTGTTGGCGCCCTTGCCGTCGAGCAGTTCGATCCGGAACTGTGCGGGATCCTTGCCGGCGGCATGGGCGAGTTCGTCGACCATGCTTTCGACCGCCCAGAAGGTCCAGCCCGGTGCCACCGACCGCAACTGACCCGACGGGGTGGCTTTATCCGCCATCTCGTTGAGGATCGCGCGGACGTTGTGGTTGGGCACGGAGTAGAAGAAGTCCGCACCATTGACCGTGAACGCATCGAGCGCCCCCTTCTTGTCGACCGAAGGCGACAGGAAGTCAGGGATGCCCCAGCGTTTGGTCGGCCAGGCACTGACCACGTCGTGGTTCATCGCGATCAGCTTGCCGTCGCCGTCAAGACCGGCCTTGATCTTCTGGAACGTCAACGGACGCGAGAAGTCCATGGTCATGTCGTTTTGGCGCGAGTAAATGATCTTGACCGGCTTGCCGACGGCCTTCGCCGCTTGCACTGCCGGCACCGTCATGTCGGCGTCGAGACGCCGGCCGAAGCCGCCGCCCAGCCACATCTGGTGCATCACGACATATTTGGGATCGACGCCGGCGGCGCCGGCCGCGATCGCACCGGAGCGCGTCGCAAACTGGTTGCCGGTATAGATGTGCCAGATATCGCCTTGTTGCTGTGCCGTGGCAGTCATCGGCTCCAACGGCGCATGGATGTTGATGTTGGTGGTGTATTCCGCCTCCATCACCTTCGCCGCCGTGCCGAACGCTGCGGCCGTATCTCCGTCCTTGACGAAGAACAGGCCGGAGTCGTCAAGCTTCTGTAGCCGCTTGGCTTCGTTGAGCAGGGATTCGCTCGACAGCTTGGCGTTGGGACCGCCGTCATAAGCGATCTTGAGTGCGTCAGCGGCCTTGCGGGCGTTGGTGTACGTATTGGCCACCGCTACCACCCAGCCGGTCGTCGTCCCGGTCTTGTCATCGAGGGTAACCGCCTTGATGAAGCCCGGCACCTTCTTTGCCGCACTGTCGTCGACCGATTGCACCGTCGCGCCGTAGCGCACCGGCGGCGTGACGACCGCGCCGTACACCATGCCCGGCAGCATGACGTCGATGCCGTATTTGGCGGTACCGTTGGTCTTCGACGGGATGTCGAGCTGCGGAACCGAAACGCCGATCATGGTGTACTGGTCGGCGGTCTTCAGCTTGATCGCCTTGAGTTCGTCAGGCGTGAAGGTCTTGGTGGCCTTCCCGCTCTTGACGACGTCCGCGAACGTCATCGACTTCTTCGATCTCGGATGCGTAATCGTGGACTCTCTCACGACCAGTTCGCCGGCGGGGACGCCGCCCATGGCAACGGCGGCCGCTTCCGCCAATGCGATACGCCCCGCGGCTCCCGCGCGGCTCATCGCATCGAAGTTCATCATCGTGCTCCAGCTGCCGCCGGTAATCTGCGCGCCGAGCACGGGGTCGTTGAACTTCGGATCGTTGGACGCGAGCTGAACCCGCATGTCCTTCCAACTCGCGCCGAGTTCTTCGGAGATGATCTGCGCCATGGTCGACGCAATGTGCTGGCCCATGTCGGCCTTGCCGCATGTCACCGTGACGATCCCGTCGGGTGCGATCGAGTACCAGACGCTGGGATCGAAATTGCCGGCTGCGGCGAAGGCTTCACCGAGGCCGGGGACCGCGGAATAGCCGAGGACGAGACCAGTGGCGGCGGTGCCGACGAGGAACGAGCGGCGGCTCAGATCGGCTGGCTTGCTTTGGGTGATTTTCACGTGACTATTCATGTTGCCCTCCGCTCGCTGCCGGTGGCCGACGCGGTGCGCATATCGGCGGCCGCGCGCATGATCGCCTTCTGGATGCGCGAATAGGTCATGCAACGGCAGAGATTGCCGTCCATGTGCGCCACCACTTCTTCCTTGGTCGGGTTGGAATTCTTCGCGAGCAGCGATGCTGCCTGCATGATCTGTCCGGACTGGCAGTAGCCGCATTGCGGAACCTGCTCCGCGATCCATGCCTTCTGCAACGGATGATCGCCCTTGGCGCTGAGGCCCTCGATGGTGGTGATTTTTTTGCCGACGGCATCGTTGACCGATGTCTGGCAGGATCGCACGGCTTCGCCGTTGAGGTGAACAGTGCAGGCGCCGCACAGACCGGCGCCGCAGCCGAATTTCGTTCCGGTCATCTGCAATTGCTCGCGGATGACCCAGAGCAGCGGCGTATCGTTCGCCGCCTCGACGGACATATTCCGTCCGTTGATGTTAAGATTAGGCATGGTTTCTTCCCCTGCCGGTGCATGAAGCCGCTTACGGCGACAACTCACTTGTTTGTATTGCCTGGCACCCACCGGGCCGATGCCAGTGCGGGCAGAATGATCGCGATCCCCGCGGGAGGCAACGTAATTTGGAATTGGTCGAGAAAATAAAATTCCAAAAGCATCGTTGTGCGATGCGACAATGATGTTGTCATATTGTACCACCGCCTTCGAGAGCGACGTTCCAGGCGCATGGCACGAAGGCCGCTTATAGTAAGGCAGTAAGGCAGCTACCGTTGCAGACAGGACCACGTTCCGGTTCAATCACCAGAAACTTCGCACAACTTTTAAAATGGATTGGATGACACGTGGGACACGATATCAAGCTGACGGCTTCGGACAATTTTCAATTGGGCGGCTACCGCGCCGACCCCACCACCAGGCCCAGGGCAGCGGTGGTGGTGATCCAGGAAATCTTTGGCGTCAACCACCACATTCGCGCGGTCTGCGACCGCCTGGCGGCTGAAGGTTATGTCGCGATTGCGCCCGCGATCTTCGACCGCGTCGAGCGCAATTTCCTGTCCGGCTATTCGCCGGATGAAGTCGCGGTGGCGCGCAAGTTCGTCGCCAATCCCGATTGGGCGGCGATGCTGCGCGACACTCAGGCCGCCATCGATGCCGTCAAGGATATCGGTCCGGTCGGGATCATCGGCTTTTGTCTTGGCGGCAGCATCGCTTATGCCGCCGCCACGAAGCTATCGGGTCTTTCCGCGGCGATCGGCTATTACGGGGGCGCCATCGTTCGCTTCGCCGACGATCGGCCGAGGGTACCGACCCAGCTGCATTTCGGCGAGAAGGATGCAGGCATTCCGCCTGGCGATGTCGAGACCATCCGCGCCAAGCGACCTGAAGTCGAGATTTACATCTATCCGGGCGCGCAGCACGGCTTTCATTGCGACGAGCGGGCAAGTTACGACAAGGCGAGCGCGGATATCGCCTGGCCGCGTAGCCTCGCGTTTTTCGCCAGGCATCTGAGGAAGTAATTTTTTACGATGTCATTCCGGGATGGTCCCAACGGGTCCGCGCCAAGCGCGGCCCGATGACAGGCTCCGGACCAGACCTCAGCTGCGCATTGCGCATCGGGGAATCTCGAGATCCTAGGTTCGCTATCGCGCCCCGGGATGACGAAGTACTCCGTACTTCGTCTAGAACCAGCGTTCGCCGACGACGACGGTATCGCCTGGGCTGAGCGGGGTGCCGAGCGGCACCACGGCGCGGCCGGGGCCCGCATTGTCGGTGTGGGTCAGCGTCACGCGGTCGCGCTGGGCGCG
>Ga0210405_10000945_pt1 | contig 35387 bp, 26 predicted proteins | sample IncBWH11MmetaG_FD_155492 | JGI IMG/M metagenome (GOLD analysis project Ga0210405, IMG submission 155492) | Forest soil microbial communities from Barre Woods Harvard Forest LTER site, Petersham, Massachusetts, United States - Inc-BW-H-11-M | ecosystem: Environmental > Terrestrial > Soil >... | reverse complement strand
GGGGGTGCCGCTCGACTTCTACGTCCCGCCCGCGCTCGCCGACCGCGCGGCGCGCGCCTTCGGCCACACCGCCGACGCCATGGACTTCCTGTCACGGGTCACCGGGCGCCCCTATCCCTATGCCAAGTACTCCCAGGCAACGGTCTACGGCTTCATGTGGGAGGGCATGGAGAATATCTCGGCCACCACCGAGACGATCGACACCCTGCGCGACGCGGCGGAGGCGCTCGACCATGCCAACGACGACCTCGTCGTCCACGAGCTGGCCCATCAGTGGTTCGGCGACCTGGTCACCTGCCGCGCCTGGTCCGACGCCTGGCTCAACGAGGGGATGGCCACCTATTTCGAGGCGCTCTACCGGCAGCACCTGGCCCAGCAGGCCGGTGCCCCGGGCGACGACGAGCTGGCGTGGCGGCTCGACGAATCGCGGGTCGGCTACCTGCGCGAGGACCGCGAGCGCTACCGGCGGCCGCTGGTCACCAGGCGCTACGTCGACCCGCTGCGGATGTTCGACGCCCACACCTACGACAAGGGCGCCCTGGTGCTGCACATGATCCACGAGCTGGTGGGCGAGGACGGCTGGCGGCAGGGCGTCCGGCTCTACCTGGCGCGCCACGCCCTCGGCACCGTCGAGACTCACGACCTGGAAGCGGCCTTCGAGGATGCCACGGGCGTGGAGCTGGGAGCGCTGTTCGATCAGTTCGTCTACCGCGCCGGTTACCCCGAGCTCAAGGTGCACTGGGAGTACCAGGCCGCCGCGGGCCTGGTGCGCCTCGAGGTGCGGCAGACCCAGGAGCTGGACGGGGCGACCGGCCTGTTCTCGTTCCCGCTGGAGGTGGCGCTACTCGACGAGCGGGGAGCGCCGGTGGTGCATCGTCTGGCCATGGCCGCGCGGCCGCTGCAGGACCTCTTCGTCGCCTGCCCGGCCCGCCCGCGCACCGTCGTCGTCGATCCGCGGGGTGCGCTGCTCAAGACCCTCGATTTCGACAAGCCGGTTGCCGAATGGGTCGAGCAGCTGCGGTCACCGCTGCCGCTCGCGGCGCAGCTCGACGCGGTGCGGGCGCTGGCCGAGCTGGGCAGCGACGACGCGGTGGCGGGGCTCGGCGAGGCGCTGCTCCATCACCGCTTCTTCGGCTTGCGGCAGGTCGCGGCGGCGGCGCTGGCCCGCATCGGCACCGCCTCGGCGCTGGCGGCGCTGCGGCCGGGCGCCGGCGACCCCGATGCGCGCGTCCGGGCGGCGGCGCTGGCCGGCTTCGGCGCTTTCCCCGATCATCCCGAGCTGATCGCGCCGCTCGGGCGCGCCCTGACCGGCGACGCCAGCTATCGCACCCGTGCCGCCGCCGCGACGGCGCTCGGGCATTTCGAGGAACGCCGCGCCGAGGTGACGCCACTGCTGCTGCGGGCGCTCGGCCAGCGCAGTTTCCTCGAGGAAGTGCCGCGGGCGGCGATCCAGGCCCTGGCCGGCCTTGGCGCCCCCGAGGCTTTCGCCCAGGCGCAGCGCCTGGCCCGCTACGGCAGCCCGCAGCCGGGCCGCGCCGACGCCATGCTGGCGCTCGCCGTCTATGCCCACGGCCGCGACGACGCGCGGCACCGCGAGGTCCGGCGGATCCTCGAGGACTACCTGGACGACCCCGATTTCACGGTGCGCACGCGGGTTCCCGAGGCGCTGGCCGAGCTCGGCGACCCGGCCGCGATCCCGGCGCTGCAGCGCAGCCTGCGGGCCGAGGTGCAGGACGACCAGCGCCACCCCCGCGAGGACGCGCTGCGCGAGCTCCAGGAGACGGCTGCGAAGCCACCGTCCGACGAGACGCTCGAAGACCGCCTGCGGCAGCTGGAGCGCGCCAACGAAGTGCTCCAGGAGCAGCTTCGCCAGTTGCAGGAGCAGCATGGCACCCCGCACTCGTCGACCTCCGGCGCGCCGCAGGCGCCGCCGCGCTGAGCGCCCATGAGCGAGCCCGGCGGCAAGCAGGGGGAGCTCCTACCGCTCCTGGCGCTGATGCTCCTCGGCGCGGCGTGCGCGGTGGCGATCTACGTGCCGCGCGAAGAGGATGCCTTCATCTACTATCGCTACGCCCTGCACTGGGCGCGCGGCCTGGGCCTGGTCTTCAACCCCGGCGAGCGAACGGAGGGGTTTTCGAGCCCGCTCTGGATGTGGGTCGCCGGCGCGATCGCGCGGCTGGGATGGATCCTGCCGGTGGCGGTGCCGGCGGCGGGGATCGGCTGCGGCGTGGCGACCGTCGCCGCCACCTGGCGCCTGGCCTGCCGGGTGGGGCTCGACCGCTGGGGGCGCCTCGCGGCGCCGGCCGGTCTGGCCCTCTCCTACCCCTTTCTCTATTGGTCCCGCAGCGGCCTCGAGACGCCGTTCTACTCGCTGCTGCTGGTGCTGACCGCCAACCTCTACCTGGCGGCGGAGCATGCGCCGTGCGTCGCTCCTGGGCGGCGGGCGCGGCTGCGGCTGGCGGGCGGCGCGGCCCTTGGCCTGCTCGGCATGGCGCGGCCGGAGGGGTTGCTGTTGCTGCCGCTGGTGGTTGTCGATCGCCTCGTCGACCGCCGAGACCGGCGGGGCGCGGCCCGCTACCTGGTGGCCGCCGCGGTCGTCTACGGCAGTTTTCTGGTGTGGCGGTACCAGACCTACGGCAGCCTGGTCGCCAACACCAGCGTCAGGTTCGACCCGTTGCTGGCCGGGCGGGCGGCGAGGCAGCTCGGCGGCTACGTCCTGCAGCTTGGCCTGCTGCCACCGCTGCTGCCGGCGCTGGCCTGGTGGACGATGCGGCGGCCGCGGCCGGACCAACACCGCGCGGTCGCCTTCCTGCTTGCCATGGTGGGCGTCCTGTCGGTGCTGTTCCAGCTCGCGGCCGGCGGCGAGTACCGGGGCGAGTTCCGTTACCTGGTTCCCACCCTGCCCTTCCTGCTGGTGGCGATCTGGTGGTCCGCCGAGCGCCTCGAGATCCCCTGGTGGAGCGCTCGCCGGCCGTTCGCCGCCTGGCCCGGGAGAACCCTGCTCCTCGGGCTGCTGCTGGCCGGGTCCCTGACCAGGATCGCCCAGGACCTGCCGGCGGCAGGCGAATGGCAGCCACTGGCCAGGCAGTGGACCGTGGACGTCGACGATCCGTCGGACTGGCGCGTCGTCACCAGCCGGTGGTTGGCCCCCCACCTGCCGGACGGCAGCCTGGTCGCCCTCGGCCAGATGGGCAGGATCCCCTACTACCTGGCGGTCGCCGGCCGCGACGTCGCCTTCGTCGACACCCTTGGCCTGGTGGACCGGCAGGTCGCGGCCACCTACCGGCTCGACCACAAGCTGGTCGCCATGGGACGGGCGCTGCTGGCCGGCCGCTCGCTGGACGAGGCGCGCCGCCAGGGTCGCCATGAGCGGGAGGCGAGGTTCACCGCCTACGTCCTCGGCCGGCGTCCGGACCTCATCCTGATCGAGCTGGTGCTGGAACGGTCGCGCCGGCTGCAGACCTTGGTGCTGGACCCCGGCTTCAAGGCGTGCTATCGGGAGGTCGTCGACCTGCCTCTGGACCAGCCCATGGTGCGGGTCTTCGCGCCGCAGCGGAGCCTGCCCGGTGCCTGCCCGAGTCCGGCGGCGGAGCCGGTTCAGGGCGGCGGCTGGGCGCCGGGCGCGCCGGCCAGGTAGGCCGCGCGCCGGACCAATTGCAGCAGCGCGGCGGCGCGCGCCTCGCCGGGCAGCTCCGTGGCGAGAGCCTGCGCCGGCGCCAGCAGCGCCTGCAGGCGGGGCGCGGGGTCCCTGGCGGCCAGGGCCTGCGCCAATCGGACCGCCAGACCCGCCACGCGCAAGGCCGGCGATGCGGCCGACCACGAGAGGTGGAGGTCCGAGACGCGCACGACCAGCGTCGCGACCGGGCCGCCGGTGCGGTTGCCGGCCGCGCCCGGCTCACCTGCCGCGGCTGCTCTGCCGGGCTCGCCAGCGGCGCCTGCCTCGCCTGCCGCGGGTGCCACGCCTGGCGTGGTGGCCTCGGCAGCCGCGGTTGGTGCGCCTGCCGCGGTTGGTGCGCCTGCCGGGCGATGGGAGATCAGCCGCAAGGTGGCGAAGCCGCGTCCTGGCTCCGACGCGCCGCCTGCCGGCGCGGCGGCGGCGACCGCGCGTCGCCTGCTCTCCGGGCTGGACGATGGCGTGGCGTCGGCTTGGCGGCCGGCAGCGAGCAGCGGCGAGGCCGGCGGAGCGTCTGCCGCGGAGCTGGCGGAGAGGGCGGCGCCAGGCGTGCGCAGCTCGACCTCGTAGAGCGCCGACGCGGCGCCGTGGCCGGCGACGGCGCCGACGCGGCGGAAGCGCGCCACCACTGCCGGATCGAACTCCACCGCCACCGCTTCCGAGCCGGGAGGGCCGCCGAGCCCGCGCGCCGCGACCCGCAGCAGGTAGATGGGACCGCCGCCCGCCAAAGGCGCTCCTTCCGCCTCCAGTCGTGGGCGGCTCACCGCCGCCCGCTCTGTCTCCAGGTCGAAGGCGTTGGCCAGCTGGTCGATCCGCACCGACGCCGCCGGCGGCAGGCGGCCCGCCGCCAGATCCTGCCGGATTTGGCGGTAGCCACCCGTGCCGGTATCGGCGCCAAAGCTCGAGCGCAGCGGCGCTGCCTGTCCGCTGAAGGCCGCCAGGCGTGCCGGAGCCGGCGACGCCGCATCCTTAGCCGGCGGGACTGCCGACGCCCCGTTCTTCGGTGGCGGGACGACCGACGCCGCATCCTTCGCCCTCGGTACCGGCGACGTCTCACTCTTCGCCGACGGGTTCGATGACGCCGCGCTCTTCGCCGCCGGGCCCGGCGACGCCTCGCTCTTCGCTGACGGGGCCAGCGCCACCGCGTTCTTCGCCGCCGGCATCGGCGACGCCTCTCTGTTCGCCGGCGGGACGGGCGTTGCCTCACTCTTCGGCGGTACCGGCGCCACCTTGCTCCTCGCCGCTGGAATCGGCGTCACCGGCGCGGCGCCGGCGAAGCCCCGCTCACCCTCCGCCAACCGGCGGCTCGTTCGCTGCTCCGCCTCCTCGTGGAGCACGGACTCGGAGGTAACCTTGATCTCGTCCTCGGCAGCGGGCTTGCCGGCATCACCGCCTGCCCGCGCGCTGGCCGCGGCCTGCATTCCTGCCGAGCCCGCGCCACCCTCGCCGGCGGCGCGGCTGCCGGGAGCGCCAGGCACCTGCTTTGCCGGCGGCGGAGTCGGGGCCGCGGCCGCGCCGGCAGGCGCCGGCGGCCGGGCGGCGCGCAGGAGCGGCACCAAGGCTGGTGGCGGCGGACCGGCGGGCGCGAAAGTCTGGCGCCTTGCCGCCGGCTGGTCCGCCGGCGGCGCCCCGGCCGCCACATCGGCGCTCGGCTCGGCGGGCGTAGCGGAGGGCTCCCCGGCCGGGCCGGCGGGGCCGGCGCCGGCCGGCGGCGGCGGCTGCTGCCGCGGCTGCGGTGGCGCCTCCGCCGGCGGCACCGCCGGCTCGGACCAAGAGCGGGAGGCCGGCGAAGCCGCCCGCTCGGCGCTCTGGCCGGGGGCAGTGGCGCCGGCCCCGGCGGCGTCGGCACCGGGGCCACCGCCGGCGAGCACGGCCATATCGCGCCGCGAGTGGTTTTCCAGGACCCGCAGGCCGATCACGCCGCCGGTGATCGCGGCCGCCATGGCCGCGGCCGCCACCCAGGCGCGCTGCGGTCTCCGAGCGGGTCGCCCGCGCCAACCGTCCTGAGCGTGATGATCGCCGGAGGCTTCGGCCGGCTGGTACCCCAGGCCGGGCCGGACTGGAATGTCCTCGCGCAGCCGCCGCAGCAGATCCGCGGGCGGCGCTCCGCCCTCCCGCTGGGCGTGACGGGCGAGGCGCCGCGCCATCCGCCACCGCTCCCAAAGACCCCAGCCGCTCACGGCCTCGCCTCCTCGCCAAGGTGCCGGGCCAGCGTGGCGAGGGCCCGCTTCAGCCGCTTGCGGATCGCCACCCCGCTGACCCCCTGATCGAGGGCGATCTCGCGCACCGACCGGCCGCCCCAGTAGAGGGCGGTGACGGTGAAGCGCTGATCGTCGGGCAGCACCATGACGGCCCGCCGCAGGCGATCGCCGGCTGCCGCTTCTCCCAGCACCTCGTCGGCCGCCGGCGACGGATCCTGGATCGCCTCCTCGACCCGCTCCTCGAGCGGCACCAGGCGGCGCGGGCGGCGAAGGTGGTTGAGGAAGACGTTGTAGGCGATGCGGCAGAGCCAGGTGGAGAACTGCGCCTGGCCTTGGAAGCCGGCAAGGGCGTCCCAGGCTTTGCGATACGTTTCCTGGGGCAGGTCGGCGGCCAGGTCGGAGTCGCCGCAGAGCCGCCGCAGCAGGGCGTAGACGCCGCGATAGGTGCGTTCCACCAGGCGCTCGGCGGCCTCCCGGTCGCCAGCCGCCATGGCTGCCAGCAGTCGCGACTCCTGGACCTCGTCCGGCCGCGCCGGAGCGCCCATCTCGCCTCCCCAGGTCTTGCTTGTCATCGCGGTTCCGAGCACAGCCATCCTATCCACTACAGACACCCGGCGACGCGAAGAGGAAACCGGATGCGGGTCAGGCCTCGTCGCGGGCTACCAACTGCACCACCACCTCCATGTGGCCGGTCTGGGGAAAGAGGTCGATCAGGTGGAGGCTCTCGATGCGGTAGACCGGGTCCAGGAGGCGCAGGTCCCGCGCCAGGGTGGCAGCATCGCAGGAGACGTAGGTCAGGCGGCGGGCGCGGCGGGCGGTCAGGGCCTGGCGGACCTTGCCGGTGAGGCCGGCGCGCGGCGGGTCGACGATCACGCGGTCCGGACGCTCCGGCAGCGCCGCGATCCAGGTCTCGACCGCCTGGCAGACTCCCGACACCTGGTACAGCCGGTGGCGCCGCACGTTGTTGCGGGCATGGCGGGCCGCCACCCGGTCCGCCTCCACGCTCACCACCCGCCCGTAGCGGCGCGCCAGCGGCAACCCGAACAGTCCGACGCCGCCGTAGAGATCGAACGCCTCGCCTCCCTCCCACGCTCCGACCACCAGCTCCACCAGGCGCGGCAGCAGTTGCCGGTGGACCTGGAAGAAGCAGCGCGCATCGTAGGAGAACACGAGATCCCCGACAGTCATGGACACGTCGCCGTGCGGCAATCCCGGCACCAGCGGCGCTGCCGTCACCACGCCGCCGTCTCCGGCCGCCAGGTCGAGCCGGCGGTGCGGCGAGCTGGCCAGAAGGCCGGCGAGCTCGGGCAGCAGCTCCTCGAGCTCCGGTACCAGCAACGGGCAGCGCGACACCGCCACCACCTCGTTGGTGCCGCGGGCGTGGTACCCGACCCGCACCGCTCCGGTGGCGGCGTCGACCGCGGTGTGCAGCTGGGTGCGGAGCCGGTAGCCCCATGGTTGGCCGGAAACCACCTCGACGTCGGCGGGTAGCTGAACGCGCCCCAGCCGCGCCAGCGCCTCCATGACTGCCGCCGCCTTGAGCCAGGGTTGCAGCGCGTCGTCCAGGTGCTGCAGATCGCAGAGGCCGGTGGCGCTCAGCTCCGGATAGGGGTCGGGGCGGCGTGCGGGGCCGGGCGCCAGCACCTCGACAATCGCCGCCCGGCCGTAGTCCGGATGTCGTTCGGTCAACCGCACCCGCAGGCGGTCGCCGGGAGCCGCCCGCGCGATGAAGATCGGTACCCCCTCGAGCCGCGCCAGCCCGTCGCCGCCCAAGACCAGCTTTTCGACCTCGACCTCGGCCTCCTCGATCAGCGCCAGCCGCAGGCCCGGGGCCGGAGGTGCGACGTGCGCCGCCTCTCGGGGAGGCCGCTCGGAGCGCCGGTGGCGCTGAGCCTGTTCCTGCCCTGCCACCCGCCGGTTGCGGTCCGGACCCTTTGCCCGCCGGTCGCGGTCCGGGCCAGTTGCCCGCCGGGCGCGGTCCGGACTCGTCGCCCGCCGGTTGTGGTCCGGGCCTGGCGCCCGCCGGTCGCGATCCGGGCCTGGCGTCCGTGGGTCGCGGTCCGGGCCAGTTGCTCGCCGGGCGCGGTCCGGGCCTTCCGACCACCGGGGCCGTGCTGGCTTCTCCAACCGGCCCGGTTCAGCCGGCCCCCCATTCGGCCGGGGACGCGCTGGGCGCCCTCGCCGATCCGCCTCTTGGGAAGCGCCCCGCCCCCGCGGCATCCGGGGCCTTGACGGGCCCTCCGCCGGCCGGGATCGCTCCGGCCGGCCCGGCCGATCCGCCCTCTGGTAGGAGCCCGCCCCTTCCGCTCGCCGAGGCCGTTCCGGACCCTTCGCCAGCTCCGGACCCTCCGCCGGCGCCGACCCATCCACCTTCTGGTATCGGCTCGAGCCCGCCGCTCGCCCGGGCCTTTCCTGACCCGTGCGGTTCCGCTCGCCCCCCCCGGGCCTTTCTGCCCGTTGGTACCGATCCGGGCTTCCTACGCGCCCCGAGCGTTCGGTACCCCCGACACGGCTTCGCTCGGACTCCCCGGGCCTCTCTGCCCTGCGCTCCGCCCCCCCGGGCCTCTCTGTCCTTTGGTACCGATCCGGGCTTCCTGCGTGCCCCGAGGGTTCTGCACCCCCGACACGGCTCCGCTCGGCCCCCCCGAGCCTCTCTGCCCTCTGGTACCGATCCGCGCCTCCTGCGCGCCCCGAGCGTTCCGCATTCCCGGCACGGCTCCGCTCCGGCCGCCCAGGCCCTCCCGCTCTCTCGTGCCGACCCGGGGTCGCCGGCCGCCGCGGCCGCTCCGGGCGCCGCACGCGACTCCGGTCAGGGGGGGGCCCCGGCCGATCCGACCCTCCGGGCCGACCCGGGATCTCCGGCCGCACGGTCCGCCCTTGCCCCTCCTCCCCTCGGGGTCCAACCCGTGGCGCCGGCCGCCTGGGCGCTGGCCCCACCGGCCGCTGGGGGCCAGGTGGCCCCTCCGGCCTCTCGACTCGCGGCGGCCGCCGCTCTCCTCCGGCACCGCCACCCGGCCCCTGCCGCCGCCCCGCGCCCGGCTTGGCGCCGCGCGCCTCACCCGGCCCGCTCCCGGGCCCGCGCGCCCCGGACGGGCGCCGCCCGCCGCTTCCCGCGCTGCCACCGCTTCCCGCGCTGCCACTGCCTCTCGCGCTGCCACCACCTCCCGCGTGGCCACCGCCTCCCGCGCGGCCGCCACTCCCCGCGCGGCCACCGCCATCACGGCGGCCACCACCACCTCCGCCGCCGCCACCCTTCCCCGCCGGCCGCGGCATCAGGGCGCCCCTTGGAGCAGCAGGTGGATTCGCGGCGCCAGGGCCGGCAGACGGCGCTCGATCTCGGCCCGCAGCTCTTCCGGGCGATGGCGGCGCGATAGATGGTGAAGCACGATGGCGTCGTTTTCGAAACGCTCCGCCTGGCGCTCGATGTCTTCGATGTGCAGGTGCTTGTAGCGGTCGCCGCCGCCGCGTTGCGCCTCGCCGAGGAAAGTGCACTCGAGCATCAGGATGCGGCTGCGGAAAAGCGCCGGCGCCAGCTCGAAGACCCGCGGCCCGGTGTCGCCACAATAGGACAGCCAGAGCTCCTCCACCACCTCGGCGGTGGCGACGCCGCGCTCGCGCAACGCCACCAGCTCATGCCCGGAGAGCCCCGCCAGACCGGCGGCCAGCCGCCGCTTGCGGCGCACGAGGTGGTACCCCAGGCTGGGCACCACGTGGTCGGTGGCGAAGGCCTCGACCTCCAGATCGCGGCCGACCTCGACCCGCGCGCCGGCGGCCAGCGGCACGATCTCGAAGCGATAGCGCGCGCGTTCCAGCCGCTCGGCGGCGGCGGCCAGCGCCGCCAGCGGCTCGGCGATCTCGGCCGGACAGAAAACACGGGTGCCGGCGTTCTGGTGCAGCGAACGCTGCGACAAGACGTACGGCAGCCCGAGCGCGTGATCCAGATGACCATGTGAGAGGAAGACGTCGCGGGCTCCCGCCAGCTGCGTGGCACCGCGGCCGGTGTCGAAGGCCAGCCCCGGCGGATGGATGCGGAACCAGGTCTCGTCGCCGGCCAGCGACCAGCCTTCGATCGCCAGGTCGCCCAAACGCAGCTCAGCGGGCCGCACTCGATCCTGCCTCCTGTGGCCCGTCCCGTGCGTCGCGAGCCCCGGGGTCCGGGCGCCCCAGGCCCGGCCGGATGGGCACAGCGCCGGATTGCATAAGCGAGGGAACCGTGCTGGCCACTGGTCGGGGGGTCTGCGGGTCGCCGGCCGAGCACCGGCGCGGCCAGCGTAGCACAGCGCCCGCCGCTCAATGCCCGCCGCTCAATCGGTCGGGTTGCCGTCGCCCTGCTCGCCGTGCTTGCCGCCGCCCCGCCACTGCGAGTCGCGACGGGCGAAGACGTCCATCTCCCTCGGCACCTCGATCAGGGTGCGGGTCATGGCGGGGTCGCAGACGTCGTTCTCGCACTCATAGACATAGACGTTCCAGCCTTCGCGGCGGCGGTAGGCGGATAGCGTCTGGTAAGTATTGCAGTGGCCGCACTGGACCGAGATGTTGCGGATGTCGATCTCTTCGCTCATGATGCCTCCTCGGCAGCCGCCATCATCTCTCAATTTGCCACCACTTGGCCTGCCGCTTGCACATTCGTAAATGGCCATGAGTCTGTTGGATCTAGCATTCCCTTTGCTACTGCTGGCGGCCGGCGACCCCGGAGCGGCCACCGCAGCGATGCCTGCGGCTTCCCGCCCCGCTCCGCCCCCCGCCGCCACAGCGGCCACCGCAACCCCCGCAGCCCCCGCGGCCGGACCGGCCGGGCTGGCAGGACCGGCCGGCGACACGGCGCGGTTCCAGGACGAGGTGGCAGTCAACGACGTGCTGGTGCCGGTCATGGTCCGCACTCGATCCGGCTATGCCAACCATCTGGAAGCCAAGGACTTCCGGCTGTCAGTCGACGGCCGGCCGGTGCGCATCGAGAGCTTCGACAAGAACTCCGAGGCGCCCACCAGCCTGGTCTTCCTGCAGGATCTCTCGGGCAGCATGGGCACCGGCGACAAGATCGGCCTGAGCCAGGAGGTCGTGCGCCACTTTGTCACCCAGGCGCTGCCGGGAGACGAGTTCGCGGTCGCCACCTTCGCCAGCGGCCGCGGCGAAGTGGAGGTCCCCTTCACCGCCGATCGCGAGGCCATCCTGGACGCGGTCTCGCGCTGGCAGGGCTGGGGCACCACCGCGCTCCACGACGCCGTCGCCTGGATCCCCGAGATCTCCGCCGAGGGGCGCAACAGCCGGCGATTCGCCGTCCTGGTCACCGACGGCGTCGACAACGCCAGCGCCCTTTCGCCGGAGCAGGCACGCGAGATCGTGCGCACGGCGCAAGTGCCGGTCTATGTCCTCGGACTCGGCAGCGGCAACCCCTACGAGCTGACGGCCGAGGGCAAGAAAGTGTACCGTTACGCTGACGTCCTCAACCTGCTGGCCGGGGCCACCGGCGGCCGCTACTATCCGATCTCCCGGTCCGCGGACCTCCCGAAGGCGCTCAAGGCCATCGGCGAGGACCTCAGGCACCAGTACGTGCTGGGCTTCTCGACCCGCGAGGGCGAGCGCAGCTACCGCCACCTGCGGGTCGAGGTGACGGCGAAGGGCCTGGGAGATCGCACCACCGTGGTTTTTCGCCGCGGTTACAAGGGACCGCCGCCAGCCGGCGGTTGAACCAGAGGGGAGTGCCGCACCAGCCCGCCGGCTGCTTCGGGGGCGCAGCGGAGCCGGCCTTCTCCCTCAGCTCAAGGAGGTATCACCGATGCGGTTCAAATCATTGACTGTCGTCCTCGCCGCGGCGTTGCTGGCCATCGCCGTCACCGGGTGCGCCACGAAGAAGTACGTCAAGGAAGAGACCGGGACCGTGAACACCCGCGTCGACCAGGTGCAGGGTCAGGTCGAGCAGGCGCAGACCAAGCTCAACGACCACGAGCAGCGCATCGCCGCCAACGACCAGCACATCGCCGCCACCGACCAGAAGGTGGGCGAGATCTCGAAGACCGCGCAGGAGGCGCTGCAGCGCGCTCAGGATGCCGGCAAGCTGGCCGAGGGCAAATTTCTCTACGAAACGGTGCTGACCGACGACAAGGTGAAGTTCGGCTTCAACAAGAGCCAGCTCTCGCCCGAGGCCAAGGCGGCGCTCGACGACTTCGCGCAGAAACTCAAGGCCGAGAACAAGTCGGTCTACGTCGAAGTGCAGGGCCACACCGACAACGTCGGCTCGGCCAAATACAACCAGGAGCTGGGCGAAGCCCGGGCCTCGGCGGTGCGGCTCTATCTCAACGAGAAGCAGGGCTTCCCGCTGCACCGCATGAACGTCATCTCTTACGGCAAGACCGCTCCGGTCGCCGACAACAAGACGCGCCAGGGGCGCGCCAAGAACCGGCGGGTGGCGCTGGTCGTCCTGCAGTAACCAGGCGGCCGAGGGGCGCACCGCATCGCCGCACCGGCCCATCCGGCCGGGCCGGTCCGGCGATGCGCCCGCTCGCTCTATCCGATCGCTTCGTTGAAGGTTCGCTCTAGTCTAGCTGCCGGCTTCCCGGATGATCTTCTTGACGGTGTCCCCGTCGGTGAGGCCGGGCTGCAGATAGCGCAGGCCGCCGCGCTTGTCGATCACCAGCAGGGTCGGCAGCGCCGTGATGCCGAGGTCGTCGGAGATCTTGCCGTCGCTGTCGAGCAGCACCGGATAGGGGAACGGGTTCTCCTTGAGGAAGCCACGGACGGTGTCCTCGGGCTCGCCCATGTCGGCCGCCAGGAACTGCACCCCGTGCCCTTGCAGATCGCGGGACACCGGCTCGAGGATCTGCGCCTGGATGCGGCAGGGAGCGCACCAGGTCGCCCAGAAGTCCACCACTACCACCTTGCCCGGGTAGTCGAGCGGACCGAGCGTTCTCCCGTCGGTCGTCTTCAGCCGGAACGCCAGCTTGGGGTCGTGCGCGGTGCCGGCGGTTGGGCCGCCGCAGGCCGAGGCCGACCAGCCGGCCAGGAAGATGGCCACCGCCGGACACAGCCAGCAGAGGGACGAGCGTCGCCGATCTCTCGCAGTCATGGTGCGCCAAGCATAAGCCATCCGCGCCGCCAACGTCATGCCCCCGCGGGTCGTCCGGTCGCCCGGTGTCCGCCGACGGGGGGGTGCCTTCCAGGTGTCGTCCCGATCGGCCCGAATCAGCTACAGCCGCTGGTCGAGCCGCAGTTGACGCACTTGTAGCAGCTGCCGTTGCGGACCATGATGGCGCCGCACTCGTGGCAGGTCGGGGCGTCCTGCTGGTAGAGGAAGACCGGGCGCACCTGGGTGAAGGGCGAGACCGTGGCCGATGCCTGTGCCGGTGCGGGCACCGGAGCCGGCATCGGCAGGGCCTGGCCATGGGGCTCGAGCCGGCCGCCGCCGGCCAGCGGCATCGTGGTCTGCAGCGGCGTATAGCCGCCGGCCTCCGGGGAGGCGCTCTGGGCGCCGGGCGCGGGCTCGCGCAGGATCACCCCGGCGGCCTCCTTGCCCTCCCGCGACAGGAACTTCGACGCCAGCCAGCGGAAGATGTAGTCGGTGATCGACTTGGCGATCGGGATCTCCGGGTTCTTGGTGAAGCCGGAAGGCTCGAAGCGGGTGTGGCTGAACTTGTCCACCAGGGTCTGCAACGGCACCCCGTATTGCAACGCGATCGAGATCGAGGTGGCCAGGGAATCCATCAGCCCGGAGATGGTCGAGCCCTCCTTGGCCATGACCAGGAAGATCTCTCCCGGCTGGCCGTCCTCGTAGAGCCCCACCGTGATGTAGCCCTCGTGCTCGTTGATCGAGAACTTGTGGGTGATGGCGCGCCGCTCGTCGGGGAGCTTGCGCCGCACCGCCCGCCGCTCCTGCAGCGGGGCTGGCGCGGGCGCCGCTGCGACCGCCGCGGGCATGGGCGCGGGCGCCGCCTGAGCCAGGCCGGACACGGCAGCCGGCGGCGTTGCCGGGGCCGCCGCCGACGCGGTGTCCTTGCGGGTCGACAGCGGCTGGCTGCGCTTGCAGCCGTCGCGATAGATGGCGACCGCCTTCAGGCCGAGCTGCCAGCCCTCGAGGTAGGCCTGCAGGATCTCGTCCGGCGTCGAGTCCTCGGGCATGTTGATGGTCTTGCTGATGGCGCCCGAGACGAACGGCTGCACCGCCGCCAGCATCCGCAGATGGCCGGTGTAGTGGATGGACCGCGAGCCCTGGGCCGGCTTGAAGGCGCAGTCGAAGACCGGCAGGTGCTCGGGCTTGAGGTGCGGCGCCTCCTCGATCGTGTCGTGCTCGTCGATGAACTCCACGATCTCGCGCACCTGCTCGCGATCGTAGCCGAGCCGCTTGAGGGCGCGCGGCACCGTGTTGTTGACGATCTTGATCATGCCGCCACCGACCAGCTTCTTGTACTTGACCAGCGCGATGTCCGGTTCCACCCCGGTGGTGTCGCAGTCCATCATGAAGGCGATGGTGCCGGTCGGCGCCAGCACCGAGATCTGGCTGTTGCGCAAGCCGTAGAGCTCGCCGAGCTCCACCACCTCGTCCCAGGCGCGCTTGGCGGCCTGCAGCAGATCGAGCGGCGCATGCGCCGGATCGATGCGCTTGATCGCGTCGCGGTGCTTGCGCATCACGTCCAGCATCGGCTCGGCGTTGACGGCGAAGTCGGCGAACGGCCCGAGCGCCGCGGCCATGCGCGCCGACTGCGCGTAGGCCGATCCCGACATCAGGGCGGTGATGCCGGCGGCATAGTCGCGCCCGACCTCGGAATCGTAGGGCAGGCCGCGCGCCATCAGCAGCGCGCCCAGGTTGGCGTAGCCCAGGCCCAGCGGCCGGAACCGGTGCGAGTTCTCGTCGATGCGCGGCGTCGGATAGCTGGCGAAGTCCACCAGCATCTCCTGCGCCGAGATCACCACCTCGCAGGTGTGGCGGAAGCTCGCCACGTCGAAGCCGCTTTCCGGCTCGTAGAAGCGCATCAGGTTGATCGACGCCAGGTTGCAGGCGGTGTCGTCGAGGAACATGTACTCGCTGCAGGGATTGCTGGCGTTGATGCGGCCGGTGCCGGCGCAGGTGTGCCACTCGTTGATGGTGGTGTCGTACTGCACGCCGGGGTCGCCGCACGCCCAGGTCGACTCGGCGATCATCCGCATCAGGTCGCGCGCCCGGTAGGTGCCCATCGGCGCGCCGGTGGTGCGCGCGGTGGTCGTCCACTCGCCGTCGGCGAGCACGGCGCGCATGAACTCGTCGGACACCCGCACCGAATGGTTGGCGTTCTGGTAGGCGATCGAATCGTAGGCGCCGCCGACGACGTTGAAGCCGCCGCTGAAGCCGGCCTCGATCAGCGCCCAGGCCTTGCGCTCCTCGACCTCCTTGCAGCGTATGAAGTCGACGATGTCGGGGTGGTCGACGTCGAGCATCACCATCTTGGCGGCGCGGCGGGTCTTGCCGCCGCTCTTGATGACGCCGGCGAAGGCGTCGAAGCCTTTCATGAACGACACCGGCCCGGAGGCGGTGCCGCCGCCGGCCAGCAGTTCCCGCGAGGAGCGCAGCTTGGACAGGTTGCTGCCGGTGCCGGAGCCGTACTTGAACAGCATGCCCTCGGTCTTGGCCAGGGTGAGAATCGACTGCATGGTGTCCTCGACCGCGTTGATGAAGCAGGCCGAGCACTGCGGCTTGTCCTCGATGCCGACGTTGAACCACACCGGCGAGTTGAAGCAGGCGTACTGGTTGAGCATGATGTGGGTGAGCTCGGCATGGAAGGTGTCGCCATCCTCGGGGGTGGCGAAATAGCCGCCGGCGCGGCCCCAGCCGGCGATCGTGTCGACCACCCGGCCGATCAGCTGCCGCACGCTGTGCTCGCGTTGCGGCGAGCCGAGCTGGCCGCGGAAATACTTCGACACCACCACGTTGGTGGCGGTCTGCGACCAGCTCTTCGGCACCTCCACCCCGCGCTGCTCGAAGACGATCTCGCCTTTCTCGTTGGTGATCAGGGCGTCGCGGACCTCCCAGTCGACGGCGTCATACGGGCTCACCTCCGGAGCCCCGGAGCGTCCCGCGGCCACCGGAGCGCCTGCCGCCGCCGTTGCCGCGGCCGGGGCGGTCCCGGGCGTGGTGAAGAAGCGCGGGAAGCGCAGGCCGGCGGCGCCTGCGGGAGTGGCGCCAGTGGCGGGAGTGGGCTGGTTGCGGTTCGCGTGGCCTCTCGTCTCCTCGGAAAGTGGGGTCTGCGGCTCCATGCTGTCTCTCCTCGAAGTGAATCGAAGTTTGCTACGCACCGACCTGGCGACGGCGAGTGGACGCAAAGGGCATCCTACCCCAGGCTCGCCGGCCTGTCAAGGCGCCAACCACTAGATATTGTGGTTGGTACCCCCTCGCCGCCCAGAGGTGGTGCTTCTGCTGCAAAGCGTTCCACCGCCCGGCGGCGTGGCGCCGCCGCCTATAATCCTCGCATGGCCAACGACGACGCCGACGATCGCCGCGACCGCCCGGCCGCCACCCTCGAGCCCGCCGCACGCCACCGCCGGCCGGCGCCCTCTCCACCCGCGCCTCCCGCGCCCGCGCCGGCCGGCGCGGGCGCGCGCGAGACCTCCTCCGGCATCCCCGTCGCCGCCGCCTACCGGCCGGCCGACCTGGCGGGTATCGATTACGGGCGCCAGATCGGCGACCCTGGCGTGCAGCCGTTCACCCGCGGCATCTACCCGGACATGTACCGGCGGCGCCACTGGACGATGCGCCAGTACGCCGGTTACGCCAGCGCCGAAGAGTCCAACCGGCGCTACCGCTACCTGCTGGCGCACGGCACCACCGGCCTGTCGGTGGCCTTCGACCTGCCGACCCAGATCGGCTACGACTCCGACCATGCGCTCGCCCGCGGCGAGGTCGGGCGGGTGGGGGTGGCGATCGACTCCATCGAGGACATGCGGCGGCTGTTCGAGGGCATCCCCCTGGACCGGGTCACCACCTCGATGACCATCAACTCGACCGCCGCCATCCTGCTGGCGCTCTACCTTGTGGTCGCCGAGGAGCAGGGCATCGCCTGGGAGAAGGTCGGGGGCACGGTCCAGAACGACATCCTGAAGGAGTACGCCGCCCGTGGCACCTACATCTACCCTCCGCGCCACTCGCTGAAGCTGGTCACCGACGTCATCGCCTTCTGCGCCGAGCGGGTGCCGCGCTGGAACCCCATCTCGATCTCCGGCTATCACATGCGCGAGGCGGGCTCGACCGCCGTGCAGGAGGTCGCCTTCACCCTCGCGCACGGTCTGGCCTACGTCGAGGCCGCCCTGGCCGACGGCCTGGCGATCGACGACTTCGCCCCGCGGCTGTCGTTTTTCTTCAATGCTCACAACAACTTCCTCGAAGAGGTGGCGAAGTTCCGGGCCGCCCGGCGGCTGTGGTCCGAGCTGCTCCGGGAGCGCTTCGCGCCGCGCGACGAGCGCTCTCTGTGGCTGCGCTTCCACACCCAGACCGCCGGCTCGACACTGACCGCGCAGCAGCCAGCGAACAACGTGGTGCGGGTGGCCCTGCAGGCTTTCGCGGCGGTCTGCGGCGGTACCCAGTCGCTGCACACCAACGCCCTCGACGAGGCGCTCGGCCTGCCCACCGAGGAGGCCGCGCGGCTGGCGCTGCGCACGCAGCAGGTGATCGCGCACGAGAGCGGCATCGCCGGCGTCGCCGACCCGCTCGGCGGCAGCTACGTGATCGAGGCCTGGACCGACGCGATCGTTTCCCGTGCCCGCGACTACATCCGCCGCATCGACGAGATGGGCGGCGCGCTCGCCGCGCTCGAGGCGGGCTTCCAGCAGCGCGAGATCGCCGACGCCGCCTACCATTACCAGCTCGCCGTCGAGGAGGGGCGCGAGAAGGTGGTGGGGGTCAACGCCTTCGCGGCAGCCGCCGGCGAAGCCGAGGCACCGACCGTGGCGCTGACCATCGACCCGGAGGCGGAGCGCGCGCAGGTGGAGCGCCTGCGCGCCCTGCGCCAGCGACGCGACGCCGCCCGTGCCACCGCGGCCCAGGAGGCGCTGGGGGCCGCCGCCGCCGAGGGGCGCAACGTCATGCCCGCCATCCTCGACGCGGTGCGCGCCGAGTGCACGCTGGGCGAGATCGCCGACACCCTGCGCACGGTCTTCGGCGAGTATCGCGACACCACTGCCGATTGAGCGCCCCAACTCCCCCGGTCGGGCTCTGTGCCATTCGGCCGGGCCGGGGCCGGCCGGACCGAGGGGCGCGACCAACGGGCTCGCTGCGGGCCAGTGCCGCGATCGGGCTGCTTGCCTCGCCCGATTGAGTCGCGCCCCTCGGTCCGTCCAGCCTTTGGCCCTGCGCTGCCTCGCGAACCGCCGGTCTTGGGTCGGCGAACACGGCTGCGATCCATGAGATCAAGGGATCCAACACGCGAGCAGGACGTCATGGGAGTCGCGGTTCGGCGCTAACCGCCACGATTATTTACTTATTGCGCCAAATCTGTCATGCTGAATCTAATTGAACACATTCTCATCTCTTTGAGATGAAAGGAGATCACATGTGGACACGGAGCGTGCAGTCTACGATCACCTTGGCGGTTGCCTTGCTGACACTCGCCGGCACCCGCGCCAACGCCACCACGATTCGGACCTTTGTTTCCGGCTCTGGCAGTGACTCGAACCCCTGTACCCAATCGGCCCCCTGCGCCACCTTTGCGGGCGCCCTGACCAACACGTCAACGGGTGGCGAGATCTACGTCCTCGACGCGGCTGACTATTCGACCACGGGCGGAACCACGACCATCAACAAGCCGGTCTCGATCATCGGCGCCGGAGCGCGGGGCGGCATAACCGGCGAGGTGCTGATCGCCACGACCGGCCTGGTGCTGCTCAAAGGAATCGACATCGACGCCGCGGGCAATGCGGGGATCTTCTCCACGACTTCGGGCGCCAATCTGGTCGTCGACGATTGCACGATCGTGGACGCGCTGTGGGGCATCTATTTCGGCCCGTCCGGCAGCGCGCCCTCCAACCTGGTGGTCAGGAACTCGGTCATCTCCAACTGCTTGCTCTTTGTCGGCCCGCCATCGGCCGTGGCAGGCATCCAGGTCCAGGGCGCCTCGACCGGCATCGTCGACGTCACCATCGACAATGTCATGCTGGACAACAACTGGCATGGTGTGTATGCGTTGGATTACACCAACGTGACGATCCGCAACAGCACGCTCACCCAGAGCACGCACAGCGGCCTGCGCGCAGAATCGCTCACCGGCGGCACCGTCAACGTCGTGCTGGCGCACAGCGAGTCGAGCCACAACCTCGGCAACGGAGTGGTGGCAATAGGGACCGGCGCCACGATACGGATCAGCGAGGTGGCGATCACGGACAACGCCGTCGGGATCAACTATACGACGGGCGGCGCCGTCATCTCGTTTGGCAACAACAGCGTGGGTGGCAATCTAGCCAGCCTGAGCCCCAGCTCCACCGTCGCCCTGCAGTGAGACCAGGGACGAAGCTGCGGCAGCGATCGGCAGGCGGCCGGCCAAGGGCCTGCGCGAGTGACCGGGAGCGGACCGTCTCATTCCTCCGGGTCGGTGGCGGGCGGTGGCTCGGTGGTGTAGTAGGATGGCGCCACTTTTTCGTGACGCCGGCAGCATTCGGGGCACCATCCGGGGCCTTGAACGTCAACCCTCTCGGAGGTCTCTTCTCATGGCCAACTCCCTCTTCGCCACCAAGCCGATCGAGGAGCTCAAGCAGCAGGCCGACGCCGGTGGCGAGCACGGCCTGAAGCGCTGCCTCTCCGCCCTCGACCTGACCACGCTGGGCATCGGCGCGATCATCGGCACCGGCATCTTCGTGCTGACCGGCCAGGCGGCGGCGGCCTACGCGGGCCCGGCGATCGTCCTCTCCATGGTGCTGGCCGGCGTCGCCAGCGCCCTGGCCGGCCTGTGCTACGCCGAGTTCGCCTCGACCGTGCCGATCGCGGGCTCCGCCTACACCTACGGCTACGCCACGCTCGGGGAGTTCGTCGCCTGGATCATCGGCTGGGACCTGATCCTCGAGTATGCGCTGGGCGCCGCCACCGTCTCGGTCGGCTGGTCGGGCTACATGGTGAGCTTCCTCAAGGACTTCGGCATCCAGTTCCCCGCCGCGCTGAGCGCCGCGCCCGGCACCGCCGTCATGCTCGCCGGCGGCGAGAAAGTGACCGCGGTCTTCAACCTGCCGGCGGTGGTGATCGCCGTGCTGGTCACCATGCTGCTGGTGGTCGGCATCCAGGAATCGGCGCGGGTCAATTCCGTGATCGTCATCATCAAGGTGCTGGTGGTGCTGATGGTGATCGCCGCCGGCGCGATGTTCATCAACACCGGCAACTGGCATCCCTTCATCCCCAAGAACACCGGCGAGTTCGGCCACTACGGCTGGAGCGGCATCCTGCGCGGCGCCGGCGTGATCTTCTTCGCCTACATCGGCTTCGACGCCGTCTCGACGGCGGCCCAGGAGGCGCGCAACCCGCAGCGCGACATGCCGATCGGCATCCTCGGCTCGCTGGTCATCTGCACCATTCTCTACGTGCTGGTCTCCGGAGTGATGGTCGGCCTGGTGCCCTACACCGAGCTCGGCGTGCCGGCCCCCATGGCAATCGCGATCGACGCCACCAGGGCGCACGCCGGCACCGGTTTCATGGGCAGCCTGATGGGCGTCATGCCCTACCTGGTCAAGCTCGGCGCCATCGCCGGCCTGACCTCGGTGATGGTGGTGATGATGCTCGGCCAGCCCCGCGTCTTCATGTCGATGGCCAACGACGGCCTGCTGCCGGAGTGGGCCAGGAAGGTCCACCCGCGCTTCCGCACCCCCTACGTCACGACCATCGTCACCGGCGTGGTGGTGAGCCTCGCCGCCGGCTTCACGCCGATCACGGTGCTCGGCGAGCTGGTCAGCATCGGCACGCTGCTCGCTTTCGTCATCGTGTCGCTCGGCATCATCGCCCTGCACTACAAGCGGCCGGACCTGGAAAGGGCCTTCCGCACCCCCTGGGTGCCCTTCGTGCCGGCGCTCTCGGCGCTGGTGGCGCTCGGCCTGATGGCCGGCCTGCCCGGGGCCACCTGGCTGCGCCTGATCGTCTGGATGGTGATCGGCGTCGTGGTCTACTTCCTGTACGGCTACCGGCACAGCGAGCTGCGCGCCCGGTCACGGTAGCGGGCGGATCGCAGCTGGCGGCGGCTACTTCTTGGCGGGCTTTTCCGGCGCCAGCGGCGGTGCGGCACGCACCGCCGCCAGCCGGTCCTGGATCTCCTTGAGCTTCGACTCGGGCAGCAACAGCACCGTGTCGCGCCCGCTGGCGCGCGCCGGCACGCCGTGCGCCGCGCCGGCGGCACCGCCGCCGGCCAGCGGCGGATAGAGCGTCAGCGTCTCGTTGCCGGCCAGGCCGCCCCGCAGCTCGACGGTGATCGCCGGCTTGGCGGCGCCCGCGCCCCCGCCCCCGCCCCCTCCAACACCGCTCGCGGCGGCCTCGGCCGCACTGAGCAGGCGATCGGCCTTGGCATCGGTGAGCGCGAACAGCAGGTCGGAGACCGGCATGTAGGAGATCGTCGTCGCGCCGCGCTTCCAGTCGGTGCCGCTGCGCGACAGCGACACCGCGCCGCGGTCGTCGCGCACCACCGCCGCATCCACCTGGTGCACCTCGAGGCCCGAAAGCTGCGGCGAGCGCCAGTCGGCGGGCGGCCGGGAAAGCGTTTCGGGAAGCGGCGAGCGGGTCTCGAAGACGGTGTCGCCGACCCGCGCCAGGGTCAGGTTGCCGGCCGGCTCGGGTGGCGCTCCGGGCTGAGCCGGGGCCGCCGGGGCCGGGGCCGGATGGCTGGGACCCAGCTCGACGCGGAAAGGCTGCGGCTGGCCGGCGACGACCGCCTCGAGCACCACCCGCGGCGGCGAGGGCATGGCCGGCGGCGGCGCGGCAAAGCTCTCCGCCGTCAGCCCGGAGAGGTCGGTGAGCAGCTTCTCGACCTGGTCGCGGTCGGCGCGGTCGGCGATCGGGCTCTCGAGCCAGAAGCGGTCGCCGCGCCGAGCCAGCACCACCCGCGGCCCGCCGCCGACGGTCCAGGCCAGGCGCTCGACGGCGTCGCGGTTGCCGTGGAACATCTGGCGGTCGCGCCAGTCGCCCGGCGGCTTCTGCACGTCGGCGAGCAGCGAGTCGCTCACCACGTAGGCCTGCGGCTGGCCGGCGATGGCCACGATCGCCTGGCCGCCGGTGGGGACGGCGGCGCCGATGTCGAGCACGATTTCTGAGGGATGGTCGGGCTTGCCGGTGCTGCCGGGCTTGCCGCCGAGAGTCAGCGCCACCGTCGCGCGCGGCTTGTCGAGGCCCACCTCGGCGGGCACCACCTGGTCGAGGGTACGCGCCTTCTCGAGATTGGCCAGGCTGTCGAGCAGGCGATCCACCGCCGCGGCGTCGGCCGGCGCCGCCAGGGGGCGCGCGAGCCGCCATTCGCCGATCTCCGCCGTGGCGTCCGGCGCCGCGAGAGCGTCAGGCAGCTTGGCCGCGGCGGCTTTCGCCGTCTTCGCCGCCGGCAGCCGCTCGAGTACCACGGTGCCGCCAGCGCCGCCAGCGCTGCCCGCACCGCCCGCGGCGCCGGTACCGGTCGTGGTCAGCCGCACCCGGGTCACCTGATCCTTCTTGAAGTCGAGCACCTTCTTGGCGCGCTGGGCGCGCTCGTCGCTCGACGGCAGGTCGCGCTCGTAGAAGCGGATGAAGGCGCCGAGCGCCAGCACCAAGATCAACAGCACCAGCAGGGTGCGCGGCCGCACGGTTCCCCTAGCGCCTCCGGCGGATGTGGACGTAGATGCCGGCGGCGACCGCCAGGCCGGGCAGCACCAGCACCGCCAGCACCCAGACCGTGCGCAGCTCGCCGGCGGTGAGGCTCACCCGCACCTGCTCGGTCTTGCGCGCCGGGATGCCCAGCAGCGTCTCGCGCTCCACCAGCCAGTTGAGCGCGTTGGCCAGCAGCATCGCATTGTTGGCGTTGGCCCGCACCAGCTGGTTGACGGCGAAGTCGGAGTCGCCGAAGGCCACCATCCGCGCCGGGCGCGCGCCCGGGCTGGCCTTGATCTCGACCGCCACCCCCAGCGAGACCGGGCCGGGCACGTCCTTGTCGTCCTTGGTGACCTGATCGAGATGGGCGAGGTCGGTCTCGCCCCAGCCCTGGCTCGAGGTGTGCAGCAGCTCGGTCACCTCGACGCCGCCGCCCGCCGGCGGCGTGCCCTTGCCCATCGAGCGCGCCAGGCTCACCAGCACCGGCAGGCCGCCGGAACGCAGGGCCTTGGTGATCGGGTGCTCGCCGTAGTCCTTGACGAACAGCGTCTCGGAGCCGAAGAACGGCAGCGGGTTGGCGGGGTCGACGACGATGTCGCGCCCGACCTTGACGCCGTAACCGGCCAGCCAGGCCTCCAGCCCGGTGTCCACCAGGCTGGTGCCCTGCAGCGTCGGATCGAGCAGGATCAGCAGCCGGCCGCCGGCCCGCAGGTAGGCCGACAGGGCGTTCAGCTCGGGCGGCAGGAAGGCGCCGGTGGGGCCGGCGATCACCACCAGATCGGTCTTGTCGGGCACCGCCGGCTTGCCCAGCGAGGCCCACTCCTCGATCTCGAAGTTGTCGCGGCCCACGATCTCGCGGGCGCTGGACAGGCCGCGCGGGCTGGTGTCGTCGAGCCCATGCTCGCCGTGGCCGGTGGTGAACAGGATCTTCGGCTTGCGGCCCTCGGAGAGCTGCAGCAGGGCGCTGGTGAACGCCTGCTCGCCCTTGTAGCCGGTCATCTGCGGCTGCTGCCCCATCTGCACGCCGGAGAAATCGAAATCCGCCAGCTCGGTGGCGTCCACCACCCGGCGGTCGTTGCCGGACGCGAACACCACCCCGGCGGTGGTGACGCCGTAGCGGCGGGCGAGCTGCTCGGCCAGGGCGGCGTTCTTGTCGGGATCGACCAGCCGCAGGTGCAGGCGCGGCGAGGCCGCGGCATAGCGCTGCAGCAATTCGCGGGTGGGTTCGTAGACGTTCTGGTCCGGCGGCATCAGCATCACCACGTCGACGTCGCGGTGCACCTGCCGCAGCACGTCGCGGCTCTTCGGCGACAGCGAGTAGATGCGGCTGCCGGTCCAGTCGAAGCGCTTGTAGTACTTCCAGCCGAAATAGTTGACGATGGCGAGCAGCGCCAGGATCAGCAGGATGCCTGCCGAAAAGGTTCCCGTCTTGACCAGCTGCCGGCGGCTCACGGTTTCCATGCGGTCACCTCCACTTGCGGTCCGCGAGCGCCCGGCTGGCGAGGAAGAGGAAGAAGCAGATCGCCGACGCGTAATAGATCAGATGCCGGCTGTCCACGATGCCCTTGTGGAACTCCTCCATGTGGCCGTACAGGTCGACGTAGCCCAGGGTCTGCTTGGCCAGCTCGTTGTTGAACAGGTTTTCGAGCAGCCCGACCACGAACAGGATCGCCAGCACCGCGAAGGTCATGATGGCGGCGAGCAGCTGGCTGCGGGTGAGCGCCGAGAACAGCACCCCGATCGAGAGGAAGAAGGCGCCCAGGCAGAAGATGCCGAAGTAGCCGCCGGCGATGGGCCCCCAATCGACGCGGCTGTAATGCGAGATGATCAGGCAGTAGGCCACCGTCGGCGCCCACAGCGCGCAGTAGAAGGTGAGCGCCGCCAGGTATTTGCCAACCACCACCTGGGCCTCGGTGATCGGCGCCGTCATCAGCACCTCGATCGAGCCGCTGCGCAGCTCCTCCGAGATCAGCCGCATGGTCAGCACCGTGGCCAGGAACAGCAGCAGCACCCAGAAGAAGAAGCCCTGGAAGATGCTGTCCATCGGCCGGTCGGTGCCCGGCGCGCGCGGATCGTTGAGGTAGCTGATGACCGCCCCGAAGGTGAAGCCGTTGTACACCAGGAAAAAGGTCATCACCAGGTAGGCGAGCGGCGACACGAAGTAGGCGCGCAGCTCGCGCTGGAAGGTGGCGTTCAGGGCCCTCACGACGGCACCTCCTCCTGGTCCGGCCGCTCCGTCGCGGTATTGGAGGGGTGGGCGGGATGGGCGGGGTGGGCGGGATCGGCAGGGTTGGCGCCATGCGCACCCGGGGCCGCCGGCGGCGCCGGCCCACCCTCGGCTTCGCCGGCATGCTCGCGGGTGGTCAGGCGCACGAAGACGTCCTCGAGCGACGGCCGTTCGAGCGCCAGCTCCAGCAGCACCCAGCCATGCTCGACGGCGGCGCGGAAGACCTGCTCGCGGGGATCGGCGGCGCGGTCGCACTCCAGCACGAAGCTGCCGGGGCCGCCGGCGCCGGCGCGCACCGCGATCACGCCCGTCAGCTGTTCGAGAGCGGCGGGCGCCGCCGGCGGCGCGTCCTTGAGCGTCACCCGCAGCCCGGGATTGCCGACCCAGGACTGGCGGAGGCTCTCCGGCGTGCCCTCGGCGGCGATGCGGCCGCGGTCGATGATGATCACCCGGTCGCAGAGCAGCTCGACCTCGGGCAGGATGTGGGTGGACAGCAGCAGCGTGCGCTCGCGCCCCAGCTCGCGGATCAGCTCGCGGATCGAGATGATCTGCTTGGGGTCGAGGCCGACGGTGGGCTCGTCGAGCACCAGGACGCCGGGGCGGTGCAGGATGGCGGTGGCGAGCCCCACCCGCTGGCGGTAGCCCTTCGAGAGGGTGCCGATGATCTGGTGGCGGACTTCGACCAGCAGGCAGCGCTCGACCGCCTCGCCGACCGCGATGCGGACCTCGCCGCCGGCCAGGCCCTCGAGATGGGCACGGTAGCCCAGGTACTCCTCGACCCGCATCTCGGGATAGAGCGCGACGTTTTCCGGCAGGTAGCCCAGGTGGCGGCGTACCTCGGTGGGCGATTCGAACAGATCGTGTCCGGCGACCGTCACCCGTCCGGCGGTGGGCGGCAGGAAGCCGGTGATCATGCGGATGGTGGTGGTCTTGCCGGCGCCGTTGGGCCCCAGCATGCCGAGGATCTCGTGATCCGCGGCGCGGAAGGAGACGCCGTCGACGGCGGTGAAATCGCCGAACCGGCGGCTCAAGTCATGGGCTTCGATCATGCGGCTCCTTCCGGCGGCGAGGCGCGGCGCAAGGACGCCCGCGCCGGCACCGCCCGCATCGCCGCTCCGCCAATCAGCAAGAAAGGTGCCGCCGCCGGTCCGCAGGGCGGCCAGGGGCGACCGCGGGCGACCGCGCGCCAAAGCCGTTTCCGAGGTGCCACATTGGCACCTCCAAGCTGAAACGGTCGGAGGGACTGGTCGCCGGCTCCTCGCTCCCGAGGAGAATTTCAATGCCTTCCAGGACTAGAATGCCCGTAGCGATGGAGCCGAAGATCCTCGGCAAGATCACCGACCCGGAGATCATCGCGAGCGGCGTTTCGCTCCGGGTCCGAAGGCGGCTCCGCAAGCTCTACGGCCAGGGGCGGTGGCGCAAGCTCAAGGGCATTGCCAAGGTAGGGTTGCCGGACGGATACGTGATGCTCGCTGAGGTACACTGGTACGAAGCGCACGGCATAGGCCGCAAGGAAATTAAAATCAAGCGGTTGCTGGAGCCACCTAGTGAGTAACGATACCTTCGTTCTCTGCATCGACAACCGGGGCTACGGCGCGTCCTTGGAGGAACGCAAAGTCTACCTTGCGATGAGCGACCCGGTGGCCGAAAAGCACGCGATGATTCGGGTCGTCGACGAGTCGAGCGAGGACTACCTTTTCCCTGCCAAGCTGTTCGTACCTATTGTGGTGCCGCAAGCTGCGGCGAGAGCCTTCCGACCATCGCGCCCCGGCCAAGCTGGCCAGCGCATCGCGCCCGGCGCGGAGCCCCGAGGCGGTCCTCGATCCATGGCTCGGCCTGCGACGGCAGCGACACGGGAACGTCGACCTCGAAAGCCTCGACCCACGGGCCAGTAGCCGGGCATCGGTGGTTGGTTGTTGGGCGCGGACCTTGAACGGGTGCCGCTCGCAGGAAAGCCCTGCTTCCCGTGGCCGGCCCGCAAGGGGCGCCCCCCGGAGCCTGCTACAATTCCGCTCCGCAAATGTCTGAGAAGGAAATACTTCCAACGGCCGACCGGCTGCTGGCGGTGGTCGATGCCATGGCCGGCCAGCCGGTGCTGATGCTGGTGGACCTGGTGGCCGACGTGTTCATCACCGGCGCGCCCAAGCGCATCAGCCGGGAGGCGCCGGTCTTGATCCTGAGCTTCGAGGGCGAGCGGCTGACCCCCGGCGGCGGCGCCAACGCCGTGGCCAACGTCGCGGCGCTCGGCGGCCGGCCGCTGCCGCTCGGGGTGACCGGCGACGACGCTCACGGCGAGCGGCTGCGCGAGACGCTCGCCGCCCTCGGGGTGCCCACCGCCGGCCTCCTGGTGCGACCCGGCTTCCGCACCCCGACCAAGGTGCGCATCCTGGGTGGCGGCCGCCATCAGGTCAAGCAGCAGATCGTGCGCTACGACGTCGAGGACACGCTCGAGCTCGCCGAGGAGGAGCGCCGGCGCTTCGCCGCCGCGCTCGCCGGCTGGCGCGGCGAGGCGAGCGTCGCCATCGTCTCCGACTACGGCTACGGCGCCGTCGAGCCGGCGCTGCTGGCGCCGCTGCGCGCCGCGCTGGCGCCGGCGGGGGTGGTGGTGGGCGACAGCCGCTACCGGCTGGCGGCCTTCGCCGGCCTCGACGGCGCCACCCCCAACGAGGAGGAGACCGAGGCGCTGCTGGGGACGCGCATCGGCGACCACCTCGACCTGCTGGAGCGCGGCGGCCGCGGCCTGCTCGACCGGCTCGCCACCCGCTTCCTGCTGGTCACCCGCGGCAGCCGCGGCATGAGCCTCTTCCAGGCCGATTCGACGGTGCACCTGCGGGTCTCGGGCACCGACCAGGTGGCCGACGTCACCGGCGCCGGCGACACGGTCATCGGCGCCTTCGCCCTCGCCCTGGCAGCCGGCGCCAGCCCGCTCGAGGCGGCGCTGCTCTCGAACCACGCCGCCGGGGTGGTGGTGATGAAGGCCGGCACGGCGACCCTCACCGCCGACGAGCTGCGCCAGGCTGTCCGCGCCGACCGGCGGCCCCTTGAAGAGCTGCGATGGGCGCCGTCCTGACCCCGCCGCAGCTCGCCGCGCGGCTGGCCGAGCTGGCCGCCGCCGGCCGCCGCGTCGCCTTCGCCAACGGCCATTTCGACCTTCTGCACGTCGGCCACCTGCGCTACCTGCGGGCGGCCAAGGCCGAGGCCGACGTGCTGGTGGCGGCGGTCAACGGCGACGCCTCGGTGGCGCGCCTCAAGGGCCCGGGACGCCCCCTGGTGCCGGCCGCCGAGCGCGCCGAGCTGGTGGCCGCCCTCGAGCCCGTCGATTTCGTCGTGGTCTTCGAGGAGGATTCGCCCGCCGAGCTGCTGGCGCGGCTGCGTCCGGACGTGCACTGCAAGGGTCCGGACTACGGTTCCCCGGAGGCGGTCCCCGAGTACGAGGTGGTGCGCGCCTACGGTGGGCGCACCGCCCTGGTCGGCGATCCCAAGGACCACGCCACCAGCGACCTCATCGGCCGCATCCGGCGCCTGCCGGCCGGTCCATGAGCGGCCCCGAGCCCCTCCCCGAGCGCCCGCGCATCCTGCTGCTGCGCACCAGCAGCCTCGGCGACGTGGTGCACGCGCTGCCGGTGCTCGGCGCCCTGCGCCGCCACCTGCCCGGCGCCCGCCTCGGCTGGGTGGTCGAAGAACCGTTCGCGCCGCTGCTCGCCGGCCATCCCGACCTCGACCAGCTGATCGTCGTCCGCCTGCGTCGCTGGGGCCGGCAGCCGCTGGCGCCGCGCAGCCTCGCGGAGATCGCCGCTTTCCTCGCCGCCCTCGACCGCTTCGCGCCGCAGGTGGTGCTCGACCTGATGGGCAACCACAAGGCGGGCGTGATCGCCGCGCTGTCGCTGGCGCCGCGCCGCATCGGCCATGCCCGCGCCTGGCGCCGCGAGCCGTCCAGCGCCCTGTGGCTGTCCGAGCGCCTGCCGGCGGCCGGCACGCACGCCGTGGACCGCGCCCTATCGCTGCTCGACGCGCTCGGGCTGCCGCGCGAGCCGGCCGACTTCGGCGGCGACAAGCTGTTCCGGGCGCCGCTCGCGGCGGCTGCCGGCTCGGCCACCGTCCCTCGGGGCGCCGCCACGGACGCGACCCGCCAGCCCACCGCCGCCTCGCCGCCCTACGCGCTGCTCCACCCCGGCGCCGGCTGGGGCAACAAGGCCTACCCGGCGGCCTGGTGGGGCGAGGCGGCGCGGCGGCTGCACGCCGCCACCGGCGTGCGCACCCGCGTCGCGGCGGGCCCGGGCGGCGAGGCCCTGGCGGCGGCGGTGGTGGCCGCCGCCACCGGCGGCCCCACGAATGCCTCTGGCGCCTCCGGGGCCGGTACCGCCGCCGCCGCCGGCCAGGCGGCCGCCGAGCCGGTCGCCGCCCCCGACCTGCCGGCGCTCGCCGCCCTGGCGCGCGGGGCGGCGCTGATGCTGGGCGGCGACAGCGGCCCAACCCACCTGGCGCACGCCCTGGGCACGCCGGTGCTGATGGTCATGGGCCCCACCGATCCCGACCGGCACGGCCCCTATGGGGCGCCGGAGCGCGCCATCTACCGCCGGCTGCCGTGCAGCTTCTGCTACCGCCGCTTCGCCGAGGCCAAGGCGTGCCTGCTCGAGGTGCCGCCCGAGCGCCTCGCCGCACGCGCCGCCGCCCTGCTGGGAAATTCGCGATAAGTGGCGATGCCTCTTGGCGTTGACCCTCTTTCCCGGCCGCTGCTAGACTGCTCCGCCAGCGGTATCTGAGATTCGCGGCAAACCCGGGCGGGGGCACCGGGCGCAGGATACGAGGCGGGGCGCAGGCGCAGCCCCCGGGAGACGGCATGGCACCACCGGAATTCGCGGCGCGCAAACCGCAGGCGCAGACCTCCAAGTTCGGCGAGCTGCTGCTGCGCTCCGGCAAGATCGACCAGACGCAACTGCAGGACGCGCTGGTCTATCAGAAGGACCAGGGCGGCCGCCTCGGCACCGCGCTGGTGAAACTCGGCCACATCACCGAGCGCCAGCTGGTCGACGCGCTCAGCCAGCACTTCGGCGTGCCCTCCGTGGACCTCGCGACCACCGAGATCGACGAGGTGGTGATCAAGATCATCCCCGCCGACATCGCGCGCAAGTACACCATCGTGCCGGTCAGCAAGGCGGGCGCCACGGTCACGGTGGCGATGCTCGACCCCTCGAACGTGTTCGCCATGGACGACGTCAAGTTCATGACCGGCTACAAGGTCGAGCCGGTGGTGGCGGCCGAGACCGGCATCCGGCTGGCGATCGACAAGTACTACGGCTCGACCCACGCGATCGAGCTCAAGAAGGTGATGGAGGACCTCTCGGAGGAGGCCGGCACCGGCACCGACCTCGAGGTGCTCGAGGAGGAGCAGGACCTCGACCTGGCGACGCTCGAGGAGGAATCGGAGCAGGCGCCGGTGGTCAAGCTGGTCAACATCGTGCTCACCGACGCCATCAAGCGCGGCGCTTCCGACATCCACATCGAGCCGTATGAAAAGGAATACCGCGTCCGCTACCGCATCGACGGCATCCTCTACGAGATGATGCATCCGCCGCTCAAGCTCAAGGAAGCGATCACCAGCCGCTGCAAGATCATGGCGCGGCTCGACATCGCCGAAAAGCGGCTGCCGCAGGACGGCCGCATCAAGATCAAGACCAAGATTGGCGGCAAGTCCAAGGACCTGGACTACCGCGTGTCGGTGCTGCCCACGCTGTTCGGCGAGAAGATCGTCATGCGGCTGCTCGACAAAGACAAGCTGATGCTCGACATGGCGAAGCTGGGCTTCGAGGCCGAATCCCTGCGCCGCTTCGAGAGCGCCATCCTGAAGCCCTACGGCATGGTGCTGGTCACCGGCCCCACCGGTTCGGGCAAGACCAACACCCTGTACTCGGCGCTGCAGCGCATCAACACGCCCGAGGTCAACATCATCACCGCCGAGGACCCGGTCGAGTTCAACCTGATGGGCATCAACCAGGTGCAGATGCGCGAGCAGATCGGGCTCAACTTCGCCGCCTCGCTGCGCTCCTTCCTGCGCCAGGACCCCAACATCATCCTGGTCGGCGAGATCCGCGACTTCGAGACCGCCGAGGTGGCGATCAAGGCGGCGATGACCGGGCACCTGGTGCTGTCGACACTGCACACCAACGACGCCCCCTCGTCAATCAACCGCCTGATGAACATGGGCATCGAGCCGTTCCTGGTGGCCACCTCGGTGCACCTGATCGCCGCCCAGCGGCTGGTGCGGCGGATCTGCTCCTTCTGCCGCGAGCCGGCGGCCGAGGTGCCGCCCAACGTCCTGGTGGAGGCCGGCTTCTCCGAAGCCGAGTCGCGCACCCTGAAGCTGTTCCGCGGCCGCGGCTGCGAGCGCTGCAGCAACACCGGCTACAAGGGACGCATCGCGCTCTACGAGGTGATGGAGGTGGAGGACGAGATCCGCGAGATGATCCTGTCGGGCGCCAGCTCCTACGAGCTGCGGGTCAAGGCGATCCAGAACGGCATGATCACGCTGCGCGGCAGCGGCCTGCAGAAGATCCGCGACGGCGTCACCACCATGGAAGAGGTGTTGCGGGAAACCGTGCTCTGATCTCCCCCTGCCGCCGGCTCAGCCCGGCGGCGGGCCCGGCTGGCGGCTGCCGAACTTCTTCGCCGCCCCGGCGACCATCAGTCCGATCAGCACCACCACGCTGGCGCCGATCCACGGCCCCGGCAGGTGCGCCAGGTGCGCCCCCCAGGCCAGGCCGGCCACCGCCACCACGCAACCGATCAGGTACCAGACGCTGGTCTGCGACATATCGTCACCTCCGGCGGAATCGGTCTGCATGCAGCGCGCCAACTGCGCGCGGCATTCAGCGGCGTTCAGCGGCATTCAGCGCGCCAACTGCTCGCGCACCGCGGCCTCGACGGCCGCCAGGGCGTGCGGCAGCTTGTCCGGATCGCGGCCGCCGGCCTGGGCGAAATCGGCGCGCCCGCCGCCGCCGCCGCCCACCACCGCCGACAGCACCTTGACCAGCTCGCCGGCCTTGATGCGCGGCGTCAGGTCCTTGCTCACCGCCGCCACCAGCGACACGGTGTCCTCGCCGCGCGTGCCGATCACCACCACGCCGGAGCCGAGCTTCGAGCGCAGGGCGTCCGCCATCTCGCGCAGCTCGCCGGCGGGCGCCGGCGGCACCTCGCGCGCCAGCACCCGGATCCCGTCCACCAGCAGCTCGCCTTCGCCGCCGCCAGGCGCCACCCCGCCCGAGACCAGCTGCATGCGCAGGCGGCGCATCTCCTGCTCGAGCTGGTCCTGGCGCTGCCGCAGCTGCTCGGCCTTCTGCAGCTGCTGCTCGTAGTCGCCGGAGCGGATCCCCAGCCGCGCCACCAGCTCGGAATAGGCATTGCGCTGCCGCCTCACCTCGGCCAGGGCGTAGCCGCCGGTCACCGCCTCGATGCGGCGCACGCCCGAGGCGACGCCGCGCTCCGACTCGATCAGGAACAGGCCGATCTCGCCGGTCGAGTGGACGTGGCAGCCGCCGCAGAGCTCGAGGCTGAAGCCCGGGACGGCCACGGTGCGCACCCGCTCGCCGTATTTCTCGCCGAACAGCGCCATGGCGCCGGCGGCGATCGCCTCCTGGTAGCTGCGGGTGACGAAGTCGGTGACCACCGATCGCCGGACCCATTCGTTGACCAGGTCCTCGACCTCCTCCTGCTCCTTGCGGAACAGCGCGCGATGGTAGGTGAAGTCGAAGCGCAGGCGGTCGGGCGCCACCAGCGAACCGGCCTGGCGCACGCTCTTGCCCAGCACCTGGCGCAGCGCGGCATGCAGCAGGTGGGTGGCGGTGTGATTGCGCTGGATGGCGAGTCGCGGCTCGTGGTCGACCCGCAGGTCGACCCGGGAGTGGCGGCCGATCTCGCCCTCCTCGACCTCGACGAAGTGGTAGAAGACGCCCGCCGCGTCCTTCTGGGTATCGGCGACGCGGGCGCGCCCGCCGTCCCATTGAATCAGCCCGGTGTCCCCCACCTCGCCGCCGGACTCGGCGTAGAAGACGGTCTGGTCGAGCACCACCACGCCGCTCTGGCCGGCGGCGAGCGTCGCCACCCGCACCGGCGCGCCGTCCTTCCAGGTGGCCAGGCGCACCACCTCGGCCTGGCCGCCGAGCAGCTCGGTGCGGTCATAGCCCTCGAAGCGGGTGGCGGCGAGGTCGGCGTGCCCCCGCACCACCTCGCGCAGCGCCGCGAGGCGGCTCTGCACCTCCTGGGTGGCTCGCCGCGACTGCTCGCGCTGGCCCTCGAGGGCGGCGTCGAAACCCGCCTCGTCGACCTGGAAGCGCTCCTCCTCGGCGATCTCGCGGATGACCTCGATCGGCAGGCCGTAGGTGTCGTAGAGCCGGAACACCATCGCCCCCGGCAGCTCCGCGTCGCCGGCCGCCCGCAGGCGCTCGATCTCGTCCTGCACCTGGCGGGCGCCGTTGGCGACCGTCGAGCGGAACTTCTCCTCCTCCGCCTGCAACGTCGCCATCGACGCCTGTCGGGTCGCCGAGAGCTCCAGATAGGCCGGCCCCATCACCTCTCCCAGCACCGGCACCAGCCGGTGCAGGAAGGGCTCCTCGAAACCCAGCCGCATGCCGTGGCGCACCGCCCGGCGCAGCAGGCGGCGGAGCACGTAGCCGCGTCCTTCGTTGCCGGGGATGACGCCGTCGGCGAGCAGGAAGGTGACCGCGCGCAGGTGGTCGGCGATCACCCGCAGCGCCACGTCCCCCTCGGGGTCGGCGCCGTAGCGGGTGCCCGCCAGCTCGGCGGCAGCGGCGAGCAGCGGCCGGAACAGGTCGGTGTCGTAGTTGGAATCGACGCCCTGCAGCACCGAAGCGACCCGCTCGAGCCCGGCGCCGGTGTCGATCGACGGGCGTGGCAGCGGCAGCAGCTCGCCGCCCGCCGCGGCGCGCTCGTACTGCATGAAGACCAGGTTCCAGATCTCGAGGTAGCGCCCGCTGGCGGTGCCCTCCGACCAGTCCACCGGCGGCTGCCCGGGGCGCAGGTCGACGAAGATCTCGCTGCTCGGGCCGCAGGGGCCGGTCTCGCCCATCGCCCAGAAGTTGTCCTCCCGGCCGCAGCGGCGCACCCGCTCGGGCGGCAGGCTGGAGAGCGCGAGCCACAGCTCCCGCGCCTCCTCGTCCTCCTCGAAGACGGTCGCCGTCAGCCGTTCCACCGGGATGCCCCAGACCCGGGTCACCAGCTCCCAGGCGCCGCGGATCGCCTCCTCCTTGAAATAGTCGCCGAAGGAGAAGTTGCCCAGCATCTCGAAGAACGTATGGTGGCGCACGCTCGGGCCGACGTTCTCGAGGTCGTTGTGCTTGCCCGACACCCGCAGGCACTTCTGCACCGAGACGGCGCGCGGCGACGGCGGCCGCTCGCGGCCGACGAATTGATCCTTGAACGGCGCCATGCCGGCGTTGACGAACAGCAGGGTGGGATCGCCCTGCGGCACCAGCGGCGCGCTGGGCACGAGGCGGTGCCCGCGGGCGCTCCAGAACTCGGTGAAGCTGCGGCGGATCTCGGAGCTGTTCATGGGAGGGGGAAGGGGGGCGCCCCGCTAGTCAGGGTCGTCGAGAGCCGCCTCGCCGTCGCCGGCGGAATCGGCGGCGGTGGGGTGCTCTTTCAGGACGGCAAAGATAGCACGGCGGGTGAAGCCCTTCCGCGCCAGGTGGCGGGCCAGCGCCGCGGCGTTCTTGCCGTGCCAGCGGCTTGCCGCCTCCCGGGCGGCAGGCAGCTCGTCGGCGGGCAACTCGTCCAGCGCCGCCGCCACCGCCGCGGGCGCCGCGCCGCGCCGCTCGAGATCGGCGCGCAGCCGGTCGCGCCCGAGACCGCCGCGGGCCAGACGCGCGGCGACCAGACCGCGCGCCGCCGCCGCGTCGTCGAGGTAGCCCTGCCGTCCCAGCCGGTCGAGCGCCGCCTCCAGTTCCGCCGGCGGATAGCCGCGCCGAGCCAGCTTCGCCGCCAGCTCCTGGCGGAAATGTGGGCGCAGCGCCAGCAAGGCGCAGGCGCGCTCGTAGCAGGTGCGCTCGCGCGGGGCCACCGGGGGGCCTAGTGCTGCTCGAGCTCGAAGCTGGCGGCGCCGGTCAGCAGGTCGCCGTCGCCGGCGATCGCCAGCGATTCCTCCATCTGCTCGCGCGACACGTCGGAGGTGAACTGCACGCCCTGGATCTTGAGCTTGAACTCGTCCGGGTTGGTGGCCCGCTTGAGCGCCTCGTCCAGGGTGATCAGGCCGCTCTTGTAGAGCTGGAACAGCGACTGGTCGAAGGTCTGCATGCCGTACTGGCTGGTGCCGAGCGAGATCTGCTCGCGGATGTACTTGGTCTTCTCCTTGGTCTCGATGCACTCGCGGATGTAAGCGGTGGAGATGAGCACTTCCACCGCCGGCACCCGGCCGATGCCGTCGGCTCGCGGCACCAGGCGCAGCGAGATGATCGCCTTGAGCACCTGCGACAGCTGGATGCGGATCTGCTTCTGGTGGTGCGGCGGAAACACCGAGAT
>Ga0210405_10000943_pt1 | contig 35430 bp, 29 predicted proteins | sample IncBWH11MmetaG_FD_155492 | JGI IMG/M metagenome (GOLD analysis project Ga0210405, IMG submission 155492) | Forest soil microbial communities from Barre Woods Harvard Forest LTER site, Petersham, Massachusetts, United States - Inc-BW-H-11-M | ecosystem: Environmental > Terrestrial > Soil >... | reverse complement strand
CGATACTAGCCGCCGAGATGCAAGTCGGCAAAGCCGTTACTCAGAAATGAGTGCTGAGGAACAACGCAAGCTCGCCGCGATCATGTTTACCGACATGGTCGGCTACAGCGCGCTGAGCCAGCGCGACGACAAGCTGGCCCAGGAATTATTGGAGGAACATCGCCGGTTGCTTCGGGAAATCTTTCCCCAGTTCAACGGCATCGAGATTAAAACGATCGGGGACGCTTTTCTGGTCGAGTTCCAGAGCGCACTGGAAGCAGCTCAATGCGCCATGGCGATTCAACGCGCTCTGGCCCATCGCGATGCCGATGCGCCGGCGGACCGCCAGATCCAAGTCCGAATCGGCGTTCACATTGGCGACGTGGTGCATCGCGGTGGCGACGTCTATGGCGATGGCGTGAACATCGCTTCGCGGATCGAGCAGCTGGCCGCGGCAGGCGGGATCTGTATCTCGATGGACGTGGAACGCCAGATCCGCAACGCGCTGGAAGCGCGCTTTGAGAAGCTCGCGCCGACTGAGCTAAAGAACATTTCGGTGCCGATGGATTTATTTCGCATCGTGATGCCGTGGGAACGGGCGGGGACGCCGGTCGCGAAAACTCAAGTGCCTACGAAGTCGACATTTCCAAAATGGGCGATGATCGGCGCAGTTGTCGTCCTGATTGTAATTGGATTTTTCTTTTGGTCGAAACGAACGCCAACCATTTCAGCCGCGCCTGTGAAAAGCATCGCGGTGTTGCCGTTCGAGAATCTTAGCAGTGACAAAGAGAACGCCTACTTCACTGACGGCGTGCAGGACGAAATTTTAACCGATCTGGCAAAGATAGCGGACTTAAAAGTCATCAGCCGCACGAGCGTGATGCAATACAAGAGCGGACTTGCACGTAACCTCCGCAAGATTGGTGAGGAATTAGGCGTGGCTCATGTGGTGGAAGGCAGCGTGCAACGTGCCGCCAACAAGATTCGGGTGAACGCGCAGTTAATCGACGCCCGCAACGACGCGCATCTCTGGGCGCAAACCTACGACCGCGATCTAGCCGATGTGTTCGCCATTCAAAGCGAGATCGCCAAGGCGATTGCCGATCAGTTGCAGGCGAAGCTCTCGCCTAACGAGAAGAAAGCGATCGAGCAGCCGCCCACCACAGATCTGGCCGCTTTCGACTTTTACAGCCGGGCGAAGTCACTTCTCCTCACGGCAGCTTTCAGCGCGACGACTGAGCCAGACCGGCGGAAGGCAATTCAACTTCTGGATGAAGCGGTGAAGCGCGATGCCTCATTTTTCGACGCTTACTGCCAGCTCGCCCGTGCCCACGAATCCCTTTATGCGGTGTCGGGGTCTGATCATACTCCCGCCCGGCTTGCGCTGGCTGAAGCTGCTCTGCAAGCCGCGGCACGGCTGCGGCCGGATGCTGCCGAAACGCATTTGGCGCGCGCACAATATCTCTACTACGGGCGGCGCGACTATGCCGGCGCCCTCGCCGAATTGGAGATTGCGCGGCGAGCGTTACCCAATGATCCGCGTCTCTTCGAACTCACCGGCTACATTCTGCGGCGGCGCGGCCAGCGGGAGGAAGGTCTGCAAAACCTGCAGCGCGCGGTGGAGTTGGATCCGCGCAACCTTTTTACTCTGCAACAGATCGCGCTCAGTTACCAAACCTTGGGGCGCTATGCCGAGGCGATTGCTGCGTGGGATCGCGCGTTAGAGATCGTGCCCGACAACGCCGAAACGCGGGCCAATCGTGGACTATGGTACATCTGCTGGAAAGGGGATACCCGGCCGCTGGGCCAGACGATTGATGCAATCCTGGCCCAGGGACCGGGCGCCATCGCCACCGCCGCGGACACCTGGTTCTTTTACGCTCTGGCCGAACGCGATCCGGCTACGGCCGAACGAGCACTCGTAGCGGTGGGCTACAATCCATGCTGGAACGAATCCACGATTAATCTGAGCCACAGCTTTGGTGAAGGTCTGCTGGCGCGCATGACCAAAGATGAGGCAAGAGCGCGCACTGCGTTTGAAGCGGCTCGCGCCCAGCAGGAGAAGATCGTGCAGGCGCAACCGGAGTACGGCCCGGCGCTCTGCGTCCTCGGCTTAATCGATGCTGCTCTTGGGCGGAAAGACCTGGCGTTGGAGGAAGGCCGTCGGGCGATCGCGCTCATGCCGGTGGAAAAAGATTCCATCAACGGCAGTCTCGTCCTTCAATATTTCGCCATCACGGCAGCGTGGACGGGCGACAAGGAGCTTGCCTTGCAGCAACTGGAAGCTGGACTGCGTGCTCCCGTCGCATCGCTCATGCTGAGCTACGGTGCCTTAAAACTGTTCCCGGTCTGGGACCCGCTCCGCGGCGATCCGCGCTTCGAAAAAATCGTTATCTCCGAAGCGCCAAAGTAGACAAGGTGGATCGCGCACTCTGTCGCGCGATGGCAAATATTACGCCGCTTTGCCGCCACTTTTAACATCGAGCAAGGGACTGCTCGATCCACCCGTCCGCGGGCGATTGAGGTCAATCGCCCCTACCAACTTGGTTAAATTCAACGTCTGTCCGCGCGTAGAGCGTTGTATTCGCATGACGTGACCGATAAACTGTCGCGCAATTTTCAAACAAGTCCTGCGAGGTCCTGCCAAGACCGGCGCGCCGTTTAAAATCGCGCTCAAATAAATGTGGGAGGGGGCCTCAGTGCCCCGACTGCCCCAGCAAGAGTTAGATCTCGAAGTAGAAATGATGATGCTTCGTGCAACCGGTGTTGAATTGCCGCCGGCAACGCGGACAAACTGATTCGCAAGCAAGATATTCGCGGATCGTCAACTGATGACCGCACGCGCCGCACAAAATTGCTGACGTCTCGAATTCCGCGCGCGGCCAGACTGACGCGACGTGATCAGCCAGTTCAGCGTGACATTGATGACAGGAGAACCATTTGCCGCAGCAGGCGAATTTGATCGCGATGATGTCGTCAGGCCCGCGATAATGCGCACAACGCGTTTCCAAATCGACATCGACGCCGAGGACACAATGTGGGAGGGGCCTCAGTGCCCCGACATTTTTGGAATTCACAACTGATCTCATGAACTTGTTCGGGGCACCAAGGCCCCTGCCACATTTTCACGCGGGCAGACCACCACGAGAAGTGAGCCGATGATCCAGCACCCAATCATCATCACGAATCCGCTTCTAAATGAGCCGCTCTGCTGACTGAGATTACCGACGATCTTCGGCCCAAAAAATCCGCCGATACTTGCCGTGCAGTTGATGAATCCGACGGCTGCCGCCGCGGCCGCGCTGGTTAGGAATTCGGAAGGCAGGGTAAAGAAAGCCGGAAAGTAGGCGACGGTACCGATCGCAATGATGCTGCACAACACCACGAGCAACCCGTTCGAATGCGGAAGCAAAAACCACGCGCCGAGCGCCGCCGCGGCCGCGAGCTGCGGAACTGCAAAATGCCATCGGCGTTCGCCCAGACGATCCGAACTCCATCCAACAAACAGCAATCCGAACGTCGCGGCGGCAAACGGAATTGCGCCGACCCAGCCGATCAGACGAACATCCGTCCAGCCGGTGAGCCGTTGCAGAATTGTCGGAAACCAAAACCAGAACGCGTAACCGCCGGTGTAAGTGAAAAACAGCGCCGTCGTTAACATCAACACCGCCGGATGACGAAGCGCCTGCCAGACCGACATTCGCTCCGCATGTGCTTTCGCGGTGCGTTCATCGGCGAGCCGTGCGTTGATCCAATCGCGTTCCTCCGGCGACAACCAGCGCGCCTCGTTAGGCCAATCCGGCAGGTAAAAGATTGTCGCGATGCCAAAGATGATTGCCGGCGCACCTTCCATTAGGAAGAGCCAGCGCCAACCGGTGAGATTCAGCCAACGGACGCCGAGAATGCTGCCGGCGATCGGGCCACCGATCATAAAACCGATCGGAATGGCCGCCATGAAACGCGCGATCGCTTTGCCGCGATCCTGTGTGGTGAACCAATGCGACAAATAAACGATCACCCCCGGGAAAAATCCCGCTTCGGCCGCGCCGAGAAGGAACCGCGCGGCATAAAGCTGATGTGGTGTGTGGACAAACGCGGTCAGCGTCGTCAGCGCGCCCCAGGTGATCAGTGTGATCGCTAAGAGAAGTCGCGCGCTCCAGCGTTCGACCAGCAACGCGCCCGGAACTTGGAGCGCGAAATATCCGATGAAAAAAATTCCGCTCGCCGTGCCAAACACCGAATCGGTCAGGCCGAGGTCGCCTTTCATTCCAAGCGTCGCGTAAGCGATGTTGGTGCGGTCGATGTAGTTCGCGATGTAGAGCAGGAACAAGAAGGGCAGCAGCCGCCAGGCAATTCGGCTGCGCGCATTTTCCCCGACGTCTGTTTGCCTAGAATCCATTAGCGCGCGCCAGCATAGCTCCGCCTGCAACGCTAACAATTACGAAACGGGAGGGATCGACGTGCCGCTTAGGTAGGGGCGATTGACCCTAATCGCCCGCATTTGATACGGTGCGTTCATAACGAGCAATTGTTCTCCCATTGTTAGCGATCGCTGTTGTCACAAGCGCCTCGGGCGCAGACTCGGCAGATTTCACCGGAGAATACGCAGACAAGAAGTTCTTGAACGGTCAGGCGGTTTTCCAACTGAGCCTTGAGCAAAAAGGAAGCGACGTCTCAGTGTTCTTCAGCGCGGTTTACAGCGACGGTCATGGCGCGGCACCGGAGGCGAATGCCACCGGCAAAGTCACATCGAAAGGAATCGTTGAATTCAAATTCGAGGACAGCTTTAGCAATACCGGTACTGGAACGATCAAGCGCGCGGGCGACGACGTAATCATCTCGATCAAAATGGCAAAAGTTGCGGAACCGCGCTGCTTACCGTTTTACGGCGAGAATATGCGCCTCAAACAAATGAAGAAATAGGCGCAAGAAACGGGTGTTCCGTCTCGGCCCGCGGATCGATCTTGTCGAGTGAAAGCAAATTTTCGGATCGTTGGTTTATCCGTGACACAATTTCAAGCGCTCTTTCCGCTAAGCGACGATCAGCTAGCTCAAAAAGGCGCGCGCCGAATGATTGTCGATGCCAAGCCGGGATTTCCATGCCGAGTCAGCCTGGAGGACGCGGAGATTGGCGAACAGGTGGTCCTCATCCCATTCGCTCATCATGATGTTGATTCGCCCTATCGCGCGTCTGGCCCGATTTTCGTGCGCGAGAAAGCGAAGGAAGCGGACCTCTCTGTCGGTGAAGTTCCTGAGGTCGTATCGACTCGAACAATGTCAGTTCGCGCCTACGACAAGAACTCGATGATGATCGATGGCACCGTCGTTCCCGGATCGGAGATTAGAGCGCACATCGAAAAACTTTTCGCGGATCCAAAAATCGCATATCTCCACCTGCACAACGCAGGCGCCGGCTGTTACTCCTGCAAAGTGGAACGCGCCTAGAAATGTGGGCTGAACTAACTGGGGTCGGGACACTAAGGTCCCTCCAACATTCGCAAACATTGGCTGAAATGTGGGAGGGGCCTTAGCGCCCCGACTGTCTAATCATAAAGCCATGGCCAGGGATCGGTAATCAAGTCGAGTCGGTGAGCGCTACTTGCGATCCACTGCTCTTTCCGCTCGACAAGCCCTTTTGCGACCGGATTCTCTTCGATGTAGTCGGCGACAAAGCTGAACTGCTTTCCCGTCTTAACCAGCGTATCGTAGTAGCCGTCCTGCCATCGCGTGCCATTCGCATTCAGCTGTCTTTGCGTTCGCGCGCCGACAAAACTCATGATGGCGTGCATAAATTTCGGTAGCGTCCACGGCTCGATCAATGCGATCAGCGCATGCCAGTGGTCAGGCATGACTACAAATGCGCCGAAATAGATGCGGTGCGACTCCAAGGCAAACTGAAGGGCTGACACTACAATTTCGCGCGCCGCTTCGTCTAACGCAGGCTTCTTGGGATGCACAGACTTCGTGACGAAAAATGTTTCAGACTCGTCGACAACGAGGTGAAGACGCAGGTTGCGTGAATGGGGGAATTCACATCGGAGGTCGGGGCACTAAGGCCCCTCCCAGATTAGCTCACCTAGTTACTTAGTCATCTAGACCATCGGTCGAAAGCGGCCGACGACTTCCTGCAAGCGACCAGTGATCTGGCCTAACGAACAAACTTCCACGGATTCGAGCAACGCAGGAAAACAATTTTTTCCGCTCTCGACAACAGCGGCGAGCTTATCCAGCGCGCGTTTCGATTTCTCGGCGTTTTTCTTTTTGAACTTCAGGAGGCGATCGACTTGCAATTGCTGTTTCTTTCGTGGCGTGCGCGCGAGTTTCACTTCCGGCATATCCTCGTCACTGCCATTGCGATATTTGTTTAACGCGATGATCGGACGTGTGCCGTCGTAAATTTGCTGTTCGTATCGATGCGCCGCGTTTTGGATCTGGCTCCGCTGATAACGTTCCTCCACCGCGGCCAGAACGCCGCCAAGGCGTTCGATCTCGCGGAATTCCTCCAGAATTGCGGCTTCGACTGCGCGCTCGACCGCTTTCATCCCGGGCGACCCGCTCAGCATGTTCATCGTGTGCTTAAACATTCCTGATTCTTCAAGCAGGATCGCCTGGCCGTGCGCCGCGAGCCGGATCCATTCCTCACTGGGCGTCGTAAATGGTTCGTCCGCGCTGTTGGAGTGACACGAATTGGTCGCGTTCATGTAAGCGATCACCAATTCCGCCGCTGTGCGGGTGAGATTATTCTTGAATTCGGCCGCAATCAGCGAGCGTCCGCTGGTTTGGGTGTGCAATTTATAAAGCTGCGCCTTCGGCCCGGCTCCGAACACCTCGCGCATACCGATCGCCCAGATCCGGCGCGACACGCGCGCCAAGGCGATGTATTCGGCGTCCAATCCGCAATCGAGGAAGAACGAAAGCCGCGGTCCGAATTGATCGACTGGGATTCCGCGTGCGGCGAACATTTCCGCGTAGGCAAATCCATTCGACAGCGTGTAAGCCGCCTGCTGGACAGGCGTCGAGCCGGCTTCGCCGATGTGATAACCGCTGATCGAAATTGGATACCAACGCGGCATTTCGCGGCTTGTGAATTCGACCATGTCGGTGAGGAAACGTAGCGACGGCTCGATCGGGAAAATGGTTTCGTTCTGGGCTTGGACTTCCTTGAAAATGTCGGCCTGAACCGTGCCCCGAAGTTTCGGAACAACACCCGGCCCAAAACGCCGCTTCGCCGCCGCGATATACATCGCCATGATGATTGGCGCCGGACCACTAATCGTCATCGACGCGGAGAAAATCGGCGAGCCGAGATCGAATCCGTCATAGAGCCGGACCATGTCTTCGACCGTATCGATCGCGACGCCGCCCTCACCGATTTTTCCGAACACACCGTCGGCATCACTGTCGATCCCGTAAAGAGTGGGACCGTCGAACGCGGTGCTCAGACGATGGGTGCGCTGGTGCGCGGTGAGAAAATGGAAACGCTCGTTCGTATCCTCGGCGAGCATCAAACCGGAAAACAATCGCGTCGGTTCCTCAGTCGGCGCGACTTTCTTCGCAGCCTTCGCACTTTTCGCCTGACCGTTTTTTTCCAGACTTTCGATCTCGCGAATCGGCTCCAAATACATTTCGCGATACGCGCCGTTCAGATACGGAAATTCTCCCGGCAATCCTTCGCCAAATAAATACCGCGCGATTTCGCCCGGCTCGTCGATTTCGGGCAACGCCAACCGTGGCAGCGGAATCCCGGTCGGAGTGCGCGTCGTTGGAATCTTGGCTTTAATGTCATTCCATCGTCCGACCAGATCGCGCCCAAATTCTGTGTCGGTGCGCGCGCGCTTCACCTGATCGAGGACGAATTGATTGTATTTCTCCACCGATTCAACGACGTGTCCGAGCTTGCTCATTTCTTCCTCGCTTTCTTCTGCAGCGGCGCTCTATGAGCGCCGACTTTTGGATTTCGGCGGTCGTCCGCCTTCGCGCTGCTACGGCGCGACGAGTAGACCGCCGCTACAGAAATTAAATCGAACAACCGGTCTACGCCAGCGTCGCGATGGCGTTTGGCGACGGTATCGACCAGACGTTGCTCACGCCCGCCTTCGCCAAGGCTACGGCGGGCAGGCCGGTTTTGCTCGAGGCGTTGCTCAATCTCCGTATGCGCAGTCTTGGCCCGCTGCAAATCGCTTTTGTTCACAACCACGATATCGGCGAGATCGAGCATCACGATTTTTTGCAACTGCAACCGGCTGCCGTAGTCGGGGTTCATCACCAGCACGGTTTGATTGGCAATTCCGTCTTTCTGAAACGGCATTGCCTCCTGTCCGGTGCCGACCGTTTCAATAATCACATAATCAAACCCCGATCGCGCGAGCAGCGCGAGGCAATCGCGTGTCGCCGGTGACAGTCCGCCGGCTTGTCCGCGCGTGGCCATGCTGCGCATAAACACCCGATCGTTTTGCGAATTGATCATCGTCGCGCGATCACCAAGCAACGCGCCTTCGCCGATCACGCTCGGGTCGTGCGACAGAATCGCCACCCGCGATTTCCGGTCCTTGTTCAGAAACCGCAGCACCAATTCGTCGATCAAAGTCGTTTTCCCCGCGCCACCCGGACCGGTGAAACCGATCACCCGGCTAAGCCGGGAATTTCGAATTTCGAATTTCGAATTTCGAATTTTCTTAGGAGCATCTTCAATCTCCGTTAACTTGTGCGCGAGTTCCTGTTCGGCTGATTTCGGACGCGGCCGTTTTCCCCGCGGTTTGCCGTAGCGCTGGTGAACGAATTTCACCATGTCTTCGAGGGAGGTGCCGGCGAAGAAAATTTCGTCAACGCCCTTGCGACGCATGATTTTGGCATCGTCGTGCGTGATAGTTCCACCGCCGCCGCCGAAAACTTTAATGTCGTGCGCACCTTTTTTGCGGAGAAGATCGACAACCTCCGCGAAGAACTCGACGTGGCCGCCGTTGTAACTGGAAATCCCGATCGCGCGGACGTCTTCCTGGATCGCCGCCCGTACGATATCGCCCACCGAGCGATGGTAGCCAAGATAGACAACTTCGATCCCATGCCGGATGAACTCCAGATTGATCGTATTGATTGCGCTGTCGTGCCCGTCACAAATCGGAACGGCAGTTAAAACTCGGATTGGCTGGGCCATGGAAGAATTTAACGATTTAGTGAGTTAACGATTTAACCATTGCAATCGCTAAATCGCTAAACCATTAAATCACTAAATGGATAATCCGCTGGATTTCACTGGTAAAGTAGTGCTCGTCACCGGCAGCTCGCGCGGTATCGGCGCCGAAATGATCAAGGCCTTCGGCCAACGTGGGGCAAAATGCGTGCTGAATTATTTCACCGACCCCCAAGGCCAGAACAAAGCCGATGCCGAAAGTGTGGCCAAAGAACTAAAAGATCCGCTGCTCATTGACTGCGATGTGACGAAACCCGATCAGGTCGAAGCGATGATGAACCAAATCCAGAATCAGCGCGGCGGTCTGGATGTTCTGGTCAACAACTCCGGGATTATTCGGGACCGGACAATCAAGAAAATGACGCTGGAAGAATTCGACACCATCATCCGCGTAAACCTCGCCGGCACATTCAACGTCACTCAAAAAGCGATGCCGGTTTTGCGAAACGGCGGACGGATCATCAACATGTCGTCGGTCAGTGGTCAGATGGGCTTGTTCGGCCAGGCGAATTATTCGTCCAGCAAAGCAGCCATTATTGCGCTAACCAAAGTTTCTGCGCGTGAGCTGGCGCGGCAGAACATTACCGTTAACGCAATCGCGCCCGGGTTCATCGGCGTCGGAATGAGCAAAGGGATGTCCGACGAAGTGACGGAGAACTTTAAGAAACAAATCCCGCTGGGACGATTAGGCGACGTCCATGAAATCGTCGACGCCGCCCTTTTTCTGGCTTCACCAATGGCGAGTTACATCACCGGTCACGCGTTGAACGTAAACGGCGGTTTTTACATGGGGTAATTGTCGATATCGCGTTACTTTAGCGAAGCAATATCGATCACGAAACGGTATTTCACGTCGCTGCGCAGCATTCGTTCGTAAGCTTCGTTGATGTAATCGATTTTGATTTTCTCGACATCGCAGGTGATGCCGCGGTCGGCACAGAAATCAAGCATCTCCTGGGTCTCGGCGATACCCCCGATGAGCGAACCGGCCAGCTGATGTCGCCATCGCACGAGGCTGAAAGGATTAATCGAAATCGGTTCCGCCGCCAACCCAACCAGGGTCAATGTCCCGTCGCGTTTGAGGAGCGAGAGATATAAATCGAGATCATGGTTTGCCGATACCGTATCGAGAATGAAATCGAAAGTGTTTGCGCGCGCTTTCATAGCATCTTCATCTTTCGAAATGACGATGTCGTGCGCCCCGAAGCGTTTCGCGTCAGCTGCTTTTCCAGGTGAAGTGGTGAAGAGAGTGACCTCGGCTCCGAACGCGCTGGCGAATTTCACGCCCATGTGTCCGAGTCCACCAAGTCCCACGATGCCAACCTTGTGCCCCTTCCCAACTTTCCAATGCCGCAACGGCGAATAAGTGGTTATCCCTGCGCACAACAGGGGCGCGCTCGCGGCAAGATCGACATCGTTTCGCACCCGGAGGACGAACTTCTCGTCTACAACGATATTGGTTGAGTAACCGCCGTAAGTGACGCCGCCGGTGTGCTTGTCCGGGCTGTTGTAAGTGAAAACAACATCCTCGCAAAATTGCTCGAGGTTTTCGTGGCAGCTATGGCAATCCCGGCAGGCGTCGACCATGCATCCGACAGCGGCCAGGTCGCCCTCTTTGAATTTTTTGACCTCCCGGCCAACCGCCACCACGCGACCGGCGATTTCGTGACCCGGAACGCATGGGAAAGTCGTCCCGCCCCATTCATCGCGAGCGGTATGTATATCGGAGTGACAAACGCCGCAAAACAGGATGTCGATCTTTATGTCGTTCGGCAGAACATCGCGACGAGCAAATGAAAACGGTTCAAGCGGAGACTTCGCCGAAGGGGCCGCGTAAGCTTTTGTGTTGGCAGTCATATAATTGACTCACAACTTAAGCGGCGATCGCACGCCGCAAAATCTTTAGTCCAGGGTTTGAACCAACAGCCAAACCGCCGCTGAAAGCACTGCCGCGAAGCAAGACAACACCAGGGCGGCGCGGCGCGATTGTCGGAGCTTGAACTCAGGCCGCGGAATATCGTCATGAATGTGGCTGCCCTCGTATAGTTTCATCAAAACGAACGCCACCACGAAACCAACCGCTGCCCATTTCAGACAACCCAAAAAGAGAATAAGCATTCGGCGTTTAGTTTAACTGCATGGTTGCAAAGTTCAATTTTCGGCACTGTCAGCGTCGGCCCTGCACACTAAGTGGACTCGTTAGCCGCCAATTCGCTCGCGACCTTCGCGAGTTTGACCATTTACTCAGCGGCCTCCCTGCACGCTCAGTTCCCAGCGGTAGCCGTCGGGATCGTAAAACCAGAGACCCATGTGCGGCGAGCCGGGTCCTTCCGCACCAATCTCATCGCCGGGATCTTCGAGATCAACCTTGTGTTTCTTCAAATGAGCCAGCGCCTTCCGCAAGATCGCCATGTTAGGCAAATGAAACGACATGTGATCGATCGTTTCCGGTGACGGCTTTCCTTTAAACAATGCGATCGTCACGTTGTCGTTGCCGATCGCGATTCCATTTTCAAATTCAAATTCTTTTCGCAATCCAAGCGTGCGTTGGAACCAGAGCGCGCTTTTCTTTGGATTGCGCACTGCCAGACCGAAGTGGCCGACGACTCCCAGCGTAAACGGTACTTTCACTTTCATATTTCAAATCGATACAGAGCGTGCCAAAAGAGAACGCATCCAAACATGATCGCGTTGGCATTAATTTTATGCGCAGCGAGCTCCCTTATGGGCGTGCTCATCATTGTTAAGCCAGCTCTCGCGCACGATTTAACGCGGCTGTTCGCGGACAAGACCGGCATGTGGGTCGCGACGGCAATTCGCGCCGTACTCGGCCTCGGTCTTCTTGCCGCCGCGAGCGACTCGAAAGCGCCGATACTGTTGCGCATTCTCGGTTTACTGATTTTGATCGTCGCAATCCTGATGCCCATCCTGGGTTTGGAACGACATCGGCGAATGATCGATTGGTGGCTGGCGCGACCGCGGACCGCGCAAATGCTTTGCGGAGCGGCCGCGTTCGTGTTCGGGATTGGTTTGATCTACCTCATTCTCTAAAGCGCAGTTTGGCAGAGAGAAGGGTGAGCATGGGAAATGCTTTTTCCCTTCTGTATGCCTCTTGCACTCAGCTCCACTAAGCCGGGAAAACGGGAATCACTGCCGGCAAACCTCGCTCCGGCATTCGGCTCGGCCTATTCGGTCGACGAAATCAATGCTTACATTGCGATCCGCGATCAATTACTCGCCGAAACGGAAAAGCTCCATACCACCACGAAAATCGCGAGCACCGCGCTGGCCAACGATTTTGTCGAAGGTTGTCTAAAGCCGGCGCGCCCTCCCTACGAAGCGCAATCTCTGCCGGAGAAAGACGCAATCCGTGAACGCAAACGCTGCGAAGCGGTGCGCGTCCGAATCGCAGAACTCCGCGAAAGCGCGGTTTAATCCCTGCCCCACAACATCGCGACGGAGGTCGTCAAACTTCCGCCCATGTTGAACGTGAGATAACGCTTCGCGTTTGGAATTTGGCGCACGCCCGCCTGGTCGGTCAGATGCTGATAAGCCTCAACGACCTGCCGGACGCCCGTGGCACCGACCGGATGGCCGTCGCCGATTAATCCTCCGCCCGGATTGACGGGAATCTCGAACGCGAATTTGCCTTTCATCTTTTCGTTGCGGACTTGCGGCAACGTGGTTGCACCGCTCTTCGCCAATTCCGCGCCTTTCCCCGGCTCGGCGAGTCCGAGAATTTCGTAAACCACGATTTCAGTGACCGAGAAACAGTCGTGCACATCCGCGCCCTGGATGTCCCGAGGCTTCAAATTGGCCATTCCAAAAGCGCGTTCGGCCGCTTGGCGCGCGATCGAAAATGTCGGCGCGTCCTTTTTATCGAGCGGCAAATAATCAGTCGTGTGACCAAAGCCCAGCAAGCGGGGGGTTTTCTTCTTATCGCGGCCGATCTTGTCCAAATATTTTCCTGAAACGAGAACGAGCCCTGCGGAACCGTCCGTAATTTGCGAGCAATCGGACACCTTCAACGGCGGCGCGACGCTTGGATTTTTGTCGGAAACCTGCGACGCACAATCGAGGGTAAGATCGGCATCGCGCATCTGCGCGAGCGGGTTCAACTTCGCGTGCGCGTAGTTTTTCCAGGCGACTGTCGCGAGATCCGACTCCTTGGCTCCGTACTTGTCGATGTAAATCTGCGCGATCTTTCCGAACAGTTTCGGGAACATGAAGTCGCCGTATTCCGGCTTTTCATTGTGATAATCGGCGGCTGCGCCGAGAACGTCGGAACCATCGAGAGACGACATCGTCTTCTGTTGTTCCGCGCCGACAACCAGGACAGCGTCGTAGAGTCCGCCCATGATCCATTGCGCGCCGAGCAAAACCGAAAGCGCGCCCGAAGCGCACGCCGCTTCGGTGTGCATCGTTGGAATCCCGCGCAATTTGGGGTCAATCTCCGGAATGAACGCGCCGAGCTGAAGTTGTTTGGTGAACTGCCCGGAGTTGAAATTTCCGACTGCGCCCGCTTGAATTTCGCCGGCATCGATCTTTGCGTCATCGAGCGCTCTCTTTCCGGCTTCGACTATCAAATGCCGGATGGTTTTGCCCTCCTTTTTCAGGTTGCGCTTAAAATCGGTCCGCGCACCGCCGAGAATATAAACTGGTTCGCTCATGCGATTAATTTAGCCAATCTTCGATTGGCGACAAATGTGGGAGGGCCCTCAGTGCCGCGACCCACAATCATCGGGACGCTGAGGTCCCTCCCACATTATTCACCCGCCGAAAGCGTTGATTCCAGTGACGTCGCGGCCAATGACCAACAGATGAATGTCGGACGTACCTTCATAAGTGTTAACGCTTTCCAGGTTCATCATATGCCTAATGGGCGAGTAACGGTCGGTAATGCCGGCCGCGCCCAGAATGTCTCGCGCTTTCCGGGCGCATTCGAGCGCCATCCAGGCGTTGTTGCGCTTGGCTAGGGAAATTTGTTCCGGACGCGCGGTGCCCGCCTCTATCATCCGAGTCAGACGCAAAGCCAGCAATTGCGCCTTGGTAATTTCGTTCACCATCCAAACCAGCTTTTCCTGCACCAGCTGGAAACCTGCGATAGGCCGATCAAACTGCTTTCTCGATTTCGCATAGGCCAGCGCGGTTTCGTAACAATCGATCGCCGCACCAATCACGCCCCAGGTAATACTCGTCCGGGCCTGGGACAGACACGCCAATGGCGCGCGCAGTCCAACTGCCTTCGGTAAACGGTTCCCGATTGGGATGCGACAATTTTCGAACCAGCACTCCGATGTGCGCGACATCCGCAGACTGAATTTTCCTTCGATGTCCTGCGCGCGAAATCCCGGCGCGTCTTTCTCGACAATGAACCCGCCGACCTTCCCATCGTCACCTTTCGCCCAAACAACTTTCACGTCCGCAATCGACGCGTTGCCGATCCAACATTTGCTGCCATTCAAAACGTAGTGATCGCCGTCACGCGTCGCGCGCGTTTCCATGCCGCCGGGATCCGACCCGTGTCCGTGTTCGGTAAGCGCGAAGCAACCGATACTCTTGCCGGAAACCAATCCGGGCAGCCACCGCTGGTGTTGTTCCGGCGTTCCAAAAGAATGAATCGCGTGGATAGCAAGCGCGCCTTGGACCGAGGCCAGCGAACGCAGGCCCGAATCGCCGCGTTCAAGTTCCTGCATCATCAGGCCGAACGCGGTGTAGCTCACACCGGCGCAGCCGTGCTCTTTCAAGTACGGCGCAAAAAATCCTAACTCGCCCATTCGCGGGATCAGCTTGTCCGGAAATTTCCCTGCGCGGTGACAAGGGACGATCTCCGGCATCGCTTCTTCCTGCACAAAACGCCGCGCCCGATCGCGCGCCGCGCGCTCCTCGTCGGTCAGCAGTTCTTCGATACCGTAATAATCAAGCGAGGTCATGTGGTGCTCCGAAGCCATATCATCAGTTTTCTGTTGCGGATTGGAAGTAGCCCAGCGTTTTAACGCTGGGGTCTCCACGCTCCTAGACCTTGAGTCCCATCGGGACGACGGAGAGTTTCTTTCGTCCCTGGCGGGACTCGATTTTCATTTCATTACTAACCCAGCGTTAAAACGCTGGGCTATTCTCAAGCTTGTGTCACAGCTGCCAAGCAGAATTTTCCATTTGTGACATCGTCTCTATGCTGATCAACAGTGCTATGTCTTTCACTTAAATAGCAGCCATCCATGGCCCGACTTCACGAGTATCAAGGCAAAGCGATTCTTGCCGCGAACGGATTCAAGATTCCACGCGGCCGCGCAGCCTCGAATCCCGACGACGCTGTGACCGTAGCCAAAGAGCTTGGCGGTGCAGTCGTTATTAAGATTCAAGCATGGACAACTGGACGCGCTGGAATTGGGGGCATTGCTTTCGCCAAGAAACCAGCTGACGCACGCGGACACGCAGCGCGAATGCTCGGGATGAAAGTCGGTCAGTTTCCGGTCGAAGCGGTGCTGATTGAAGAGAAGATCGACATTGACCGGGAATTTTTCCTGTCCTTGGCGATTGATGACGCCGCTCGCGCGCCGGTGATCATCTTCGCGGCCGGTGGCGGGACCGGAATCGAGGAACGCGCGGCTTCGATGCGAAGAATTCCATGCGATGCGAAAAGCGGCCCAGTGGACTCGATTGTGAATGAAGCCGTCTCATCGTCCCGTCTTTCGCAAAGCCAGGCGGCGGGACTCGCCGAATCGATCCGCAAATTGTTTACCGCTGCGCGCAGTGTTGAAGCGCGATCGTTGGAAATTAATCCGCTCGCGCTGACAAAAGATGGCGAGTTCGTCGCCGCAGACTGCCGGATCACGATCGATGATTACGCCGTTGTCCGTCACCCCGAATTGAAGATCGAAGTCGCGCGCGAGTTTGATCATCCGCCCGCCGCGCTCGAGCGGATCGCCTACGCGGTCGAACAAAACGATCATCGCGGCACATTTTATTTTGCGCAGCTCGCGACCGCGGCTTCGAAGGATTCGAAAGGGCTGGTTGGTTTTCACGGCGCCGGCGGCGGCGGATCGATGATGTCGATGGACGCAATCGTGAATGCTGGATTCACCATCGCGAATTTTACAGATACGAGCGGTAATCCGTCAGCGTCGAAAGTTTATCGCGCAGCCCGGATTATTTTGGCCCAGCCTGATTTGATTGGTTATTTCGGTTCAGGCTCCGGCGTCGCCAGTCAGGAGCAATACTGGTCCGCCTATGGCCTGGCTAAAGCATTTTGGGAACTCGATCTCGACATTCCGGCGGTAATTCGCCTCGGGGGTAACACCGAAGACCGCGCCGTCGATATTTTGGCGCGCATGTCAAAGCTGTTGCGCGCATCGGTGGAAGGTTATCGAAAAACGGACACGCCCGCCTTCATCGCCGACCGTTTCGCGAAACTTGTTGCCGGCGCCAGCGGCGCGAAGTGGAAGCCGCGCCTACCGCGCGTTCCGAAGTTTCTTCAGTCGTCTTCGGCTAAATCATTCCCAGTAAAAGGTGGGCGCGTTTGGGTCGACGCCGCGCGTTGGCCGGAAATTCGCAGCTTTGTGGAAACACAATCCAGCGGACTCGTTGTCGATCGCAATGGCGCGCCGGAGCCGGCCCCGCCAAGCGGGGAAGAATTCGCGACAAAGGATTCCGAACTGCTCGCGTGCTCGGTGGAGTGCCGAATGGCCGGGGTGGAAGGTTTCTTTTTGCAACTCGACGTTCCGGGCTTGGATGCACTGATTGGAGGCGCGCGCTGATGGCGATCCTGATCGACGAAACAAAGCGGGTGCTGGTTCAGGGAGTCACCGGTCGCGAAGGACGAGCACGCACGCGTCTGATGCGTGATTACGGTACGAGGGTGGTCGCTGGCGTCACGCCGGGAAAAGGTGGCGAGAATGTCCTCGGCGTTCCGGTCTTCAACACGCCGCACGATGCGGTAGAGTCGTTAGGCAAGATCGATATCTCGGTGCTTTTTGTTCCAGCAGCGGGCGTTAAAGAGGCGGCGATCTCTGCTATCGAAGCGGGAATCAAACTCACCGTGCTCGTTCCCGATCGCGTTCCGGTTTGGGACGCGATGGAAATAGCGGCCGCGGCCAAAGCGAACAGCGCGATGTTTGTTGGACCGAACACGCTCGGCGTTTTGAGTCCCGGTAAGGCTGTCGTCGGAATGATTGGCGGCCGCGCGGAAAGTGCGCGGCAGTGGTTCAAGCCTGGAATTCCAAAAGGGGTCGGCGTGATTAGCCGCTCAGGGGGAATGGCGTCGAGCACCGGCTACTATTTAGGGCAGGCCGGCGTCCGCATTTCCACAATCGCGCACATCGGCGGCGATGCCGTTCTCGGAATTCGTATTCCCGATGCGGCGCTGATGTTCGAAGCCGATCCGCTGACTGAGGCGATCGTAATTTTTGGCGAGATCGGTTCCTCGCAAGAAGAAGAGCTCGCCCAGTTAATTCGTGATCGAAAGGTTACGAAGCCTGTGATCGCCTACATTGGCGGTAAAGCCGCGCGCGAAGGAACGCGATTCAGCCACGCGGGCGCCATCATCGAGGGCGGACGCGGCACCCACGCTGGAAAAGTGAAAGCGTTGCGTGAAGCCGGCGCCAGCGTGGTCGATGCGTTTGGTGAATTGCCAGGTGCAGTTGTCGAAATTTTGAAGAGAATGAATGGCCAAAGCCTGATGAGCGAAGCCGACAAGAACGCCGTTTGGAATACAGCTGTGACGCGCATCGAACCGAATCGCGTCGCGGTCCGCGGCTACGACATCGCGGAGTTGATGGGACGCGTTTCGTTTGGGGCAGCGGCCTACTTAATACTAACCGGCGAATTGCCATCCGCAGCAGTCGGCCGTTTGATGGATGCGATTCTCGTTTCGTCGATCGATCACGGCGCGACGCCGCCAAGCGCGCTGGCCGCGCGAACAACTGCGTCGACGGGCGCTTCATTGAGCGCGGCCGTCGCCGCCGGCATCATGTCGATCAATCGCCATCATGGCGGCGCGATCGAAGACTGTGCCACGCAACTGAATGCGATCGCCGATCGCGCAACGCGCGAATCAATCTCGATCGAGGAAGCGGCGAACCGAACGCTCGCCGCGATGCGCGAAGCCGGCGAACGCATGTCAGGTTTCGGTCATCGCGTTCACACCAAAGATCCCCGCACGGCGCGACTGTTCGAGCTCGCCCGCGAAGCCGGAGTCGACGGCGTCCACATGAAAGCAGCGCGGGCCGTGGAGAAGTCGTTTGCCGACGCAAAGAAGGAGCTGCCGATCAACGTTGACGGCGCGATCGGCGCGATCCTCGCGGACCTCGGAATGGATCCCGCGGCGTTCAATGGAATCTTCATGATCGCGCGGACGCCGGGATTGATTGCACATGTGGTCGAAGAACAGTCGCGCGAAAAACCGATGCGTCGGATCGATCCGGTCAAACACGGCTACGATGGACCGGCATCGAGGAAACTTGAAAAAGACAAGTAGCGATGAGAGGTGGATCGAGCTCTCTGAGCTCGATGGTAAAATTCAAGTCTGCGAAGCGGCTCAAGTAGTTGATCGCTGCGCGATTTTGCTTTAACAACGCGCTCGGAGATCGCGTTCCACCTAAAGTCGACATCATTATGGCAACAACGACTCAACAAAAAACATACGGCGTTAAAGAAATCGCAAAACTTTTTCCCAGCTTGCTGAGGATCAAGCAAAAGTCATTGCGCGAAAAAGTGGCTGCAGTCTGGAGCGAGGCGATCACCACTGGCTGCGGCGGAAAGGGCTGGACCTTTGCCGAACTGCGCGCGGTCAAGTTCACACTGATGGCCGGCGACATCGACATGAAGTTCGTCGAGCACCTGAATTCCTGCGCGCGGCAGTGCATCGCGATTGCCGAGGTGTTGAAGAAATCGTTCCGCTGCAGCATTCCGATTCAACGCGACTATCTGATCGCCGGCGCGCTTCTCGCCGACGTCGGTAAACCGCTGGAATACGACAAGGACGCGTCCGGAAATGTGGTTCAGGGAAAATTCGGGCAGCAACTTCGACATCCGTTTAGTGGTGTCGCCCTCGCTTACAAGCACGGCATTCCAGCAGAAGTGATGCACATGATCGCGACGCACAGTCACGAAGGCGACAAAGTCGAGCGTTCGATCGAGTCGATTATTTTTCATCACGCCGATTTCGTTGACTTCGATATCGCCAAGCTTCTTGGCAAGCGGGCGGCGAAAAAAGCCAGTTGAGGGTTGAGAGTTGATTGTTGAGAGTCGGTTATGGGTCTGACGCTGGTCGAAAAAATTGCCGCACGTCACGCGGATGGGCTGAAGGCGGGAAGCATCGTTCGCAGCGGCGATTTTATTTCAATTCGGCCGCGCCATGTGATGACACACGACAATACCGGCGCGGTCATTCCGAAGTTCAAACAAATCGGCGCGACCAAAATTGCCGATCCGGCGCAACCGGTGTTCGCGATCGATCACGACATTCAAAACACGACGCAGAAGAATCTGGAGAAATACGCCAAGATCGAAGCGTTCGCTGCCGAGCACGGAATCGATTTTTACCCGGCTGGCACCGGTATTTCGCACCAGGTAATGGTCGAGCAAGGTTACGTCATTCCCGGGGCGCTGGTGGTGGCGAGTGATTCCCACTCTAATTTGTACGGCGCAATAGCCGCCCTAGGCACACCGGTGGTCCGGACGGATGCCGCGAGCATTTGGGCAACGGGCGTCACATGGTGGCAAGTTCCGCCGATCGCCAAAGTCGTCCTCAAAGGAAACCTTTCACCCGGCGTTACCGGCAAAGACGTGATCATCGCGTTATGCGGGCTCTTTAATAAAGACGAAGTGCTCAATCACGCCGTGGAATTTCTCGGCGACGGCGTGCCGGCGCTTTCCATGTCTGAACGAATGACGATTGCGAACATGACGACCGAGTGGGGAGCGCTCGCCGGCGTGTTTCCGTTCGATGAAGTGACGGTGAATTATTTGCGCTCGCGTGTGCCCGAGTTCACAAATCCTAATCGTCTCGGCAAGCGAGGACCGAAAAGCCGTTCCGGTTACAACAACAGCAACATCGACGACTGGTGGAAAAATAGAAGCGAGCTCAGCGCCGACGCGGACGCAGAGTACGCGATCGAGCTCGATCTCGATCTCGCGAGCGTCGTGCCACACGTCTCTGGACCTAACGAAGTGAAAACGATGGTGTCGCTCCCGGAAATGGAGCGAAAACGTGTGTCGATCCAAAAGGCGTATCTGCTGTCGTGTGTTAACGCTCGCTTCGAAGATTTGCACGACGCTGCCGAAGTAATCCGCGCGCGTGGCGGACATGTTGCCAACGGTGTCGAATTTTATCTCGCACCGGCCAGCGCCGAAGTGCAGGCAAAGTCGGAGTCCAACGGCGACTGGAAAACGTTGATCGATGCCGGCGCAATTCCGTTGCCGCCGGGCTGCGGAGCGTGCATTGGACTTGGACGCGGTTTGGTCCAAAAAGGCGAGACCGCAATCAGCGCCACTAACCGCAATTTCAAAGGCCGTATGGGCGACCGCGATGCGCTGGTTTATTTAGGGTCCCCCGCGGTCGTGGCGGCGAGCGCGCTGGCCGGATTCATTTGCGCGCCCCAAACATTCTCCGAACGGCCTGCGGGAATCGCGGTTAGACGCGCGGAGAAAAAAGCAAAGCCGGCCGGTTCCGTTGAAATTATGAAAGGTTTTCCACCAAAGGTCCGCGGCCGTGTGCTGTTCATCGACAAGGATAATCTGAACACCGACGGCATTTACGGGAGCAAGCACACCTACCGCGACGACATGACACCCGATGAAATGGCGGCGGTCACGTTCGAAAATTACGATCCTAACTTCAACACGCTCTATCAAAAGGGCGACGTCGTGGTCGGCGGACTCAATTTCGGCAGCGGCTCGAGTCGCGAACAAGCGGCCACGGCGTTGAAGTTCAAAGGGATTCCGTGCGTCATCGCCGCTAGTTTCTCCGAAACGTATAAGCGAAACGCGTTTAATAATGGTTTCGTTGTCTTCGAATGTCCTGATCTGGTTTCGTATTTCCGCGGCAATCTAAAGAATCGTGCGCCAACAACCGTTGGTCCCGAAATCACGATCGACTATGCGACGTCGGTGCTCACACTCGATGGCAAATCATTCTCTTTTCCGCCATTGAGTCCTGCCGCTCAGGAATTGATCGTCGCCGGCGGCGCCGAAAATCTGGTCGCGGCGCGGTTAAAGCAATAGGTGGATCGACCTCTCCGAGGGCGATGTTCGCAAACGCGCTCGGAGATCGCGTTCCACCTTGCGGGTCTCGGCGCCTCGCCGAGACGAACTTTTGATCGCCTGGGACGGATCATTCGGCGGGGGCGCCGAATGCGACACGCGAGGCGCGTGTGCTCCCCGGAATGATCCAGACCACTTGCGACCTCTTCGACCCGTCGATAAGATCGACATCTTATGGCGAAATATCGAATTGCTTGGATGCCGGGCGACGGCGTCGGACACGATGTAATGGAAGCGGCGCGGATCGTGTTGGATCGATTGAAACTCGACGCCGAATACGTCACCTGCGACATCGGCTGGGAATTTTGGTGCAAGGAAGGCAACGCGCTTCCCGATCGCACCGTCAAGGCTTTGAAAGAAACGACCTGCGCGCTCTTCGGCGCCATCACGAGCAAGCCGCAATCGGAAGCGAAGGAAGAACTAGCGCCGGAGCTCAAAGACAAAGGGCTCGTCTATTTCTCGCCGATCGTCGGACTGCGGCAGTTGTTCAACCTCCGTACCAATATGCGGCCGTGCAAAAGTTATCCCGGCAACCCGCTCAATTTTCGCGGCAACAAAATCACGAATCCGAGCGGCGAAGACGTACCTATCGACCAGGTCGTCTTCCGGGAAAACACCGAGGGCATGTACGGCGGCGTCGAATTTTTTCCGTTGCCGGAATCGGTTTACACCGCGCTCTGCGCGAACCCGAAGATGAAAAAGTGGAAAGACAAAGCAGGTCTCGACAACATCGCTTTGTCGACTCGCATCATGAGCGTGCAAGGCTGCACCAGCATCTGCAAACAAGCGTTCGAGTTCGCCAAGAAAACCGGCCGCAAACGCGTCACGTTGATTGAGAAGCCGAACGTGCTCCGGGAAACCGGCGGATTGATGATGCGTTGCTTCCGGGACGTTGCCAAACGTTATCCGGAGATTCGGGCCGACGACGCGAACATCGACGCGATCTGCATGTGGATGTTCAAGAATCCGCAGGATTATTCAGTGCTCGTGGCCGAAAACATGTTTGGCGATATTGTAAGCGATCTTTGCGCAGGGTTGGTTGGCGGTCTCGGCTTCGCGCCAAGCGCGAACCTCGGCGACGACTACGCGGTGTTCGAGCCGACTCACGGTTCCGCGCCAAAGTATGCCGGCCAATACAAAGTGAACCCGATCGCAATGCTTCTAACGGCCAAGCTGATGCTCGATTGGTTGAAGGAAAATGACATGGCCACGCGTTTGGAATCGGCGATCGCGCGCGTGATCAAAGAAGGCAAAGCCCGCACCTACGATATGGGCGGCAAAGATTCTACCCTCGACGTGGCCAAAGCCATCGCCGATTACGCGACGGCCTGACCGAGGAACAAATCGTTATGGCAAAACAAGCAACTGAATCGAAACGTCTCCTGTCCCACGTCATTGCGGAATGGGCGTGCGGGTTGAAATACGAGCAGCTTTCACCGGACGCGATCCAGGCCGCGAAATTATTTTGGTTCGATTCCATCGGCTGCGCTCTTGGCGGCAGTCAGCAGGACGATGCCAATATTTTGCTGAAACATCATCGCGCGATGTCCGGTGGAAACGGAAAAGCCACCGCATTCGTGTCCGGCTTCAAGACCAATCCGGTCGATGCGGCATTCCTCAACGGCCACATGATCCGGGCGATGGACTACAACGACATCTATTGGAAAGCCGATCCGTGTCATCCCAGCGATTTGATCGCCGCGCCACTCGCGCTTTGTGAAAGCGAAGGACTCAGCGGCAAAGACCTGATTCTCGGAACGATCATCGCTTACGAAATCGAAATGCGACTATGCGAAATCGGTCGGCCAGGAGTGCGCGAATACGGCTGGCATCACGCGACATTGAGCGCGTTTGCGGCGCCGGTCGCGGCCGGTCGCGTTCTGAATCTCACTGTCGATCAAATGGTTTCGGCCATCGGCATTAGCGCGGCGCGCACGTTTTGTCCGGGCGCAGTGACCGCAGGAAAACTGACAAACATGAAAAACACTGTCGATCCGTGGGCCGGACGTATGGGGGCGGAGAGCGCGTTGCTTGCTCGCGGTGGGTTTTCAGGACCGGAACACATCATCGACGGCAAAGAAGGTCTCTTCGCTGTCTTCCACCACGTTCAATACAAAGGCCAGCCTGCAACTTTCGACGGTGAAGGCCTGGTCAAGGACCTTCCCAACTCGCCGAACTCGCACTACCGCATCCTCGATTGCGGGATGAAGAGTTTCCCGATCGAAGCGCTGAGTCACGCGCCGCTGACTGCGATGATGAAGACGATCAAGGAAAACAAAATCAAAGCCGGTGATGTCAAAGAAATCAAAGTCGAGGTAATTGCGCGTGCAGCCGATATCCTGGGCGATCCGCACAAGTACAGGCCCGATTCCAAGGAAACCGCCGACCACTCACTGCCGTATTGCATGGCGGTCGGTCTCGTCGACGGAATGGTGACTCCGCTGCAATTCAAAGAAGAACGCGTGCTCGACAAATCACTGATTCCCATCATGGACAAAGTAAAAGTCGTTGCGAACGACGAGTTCGAAGCCCTTTTCCCGAAATTCCAGCCGAGCCGCGTCACGATCACGACCAACGATGGCAAACAACATTCAACCCGGGTCGATGTTCCTAAGGGCGATCCGCGCGATCCGATGACCGAAGACGAGATCGCAGTGAAATTCACCGCGCTCGGTGGCGGCGTGATCGGCGACGATCAGCGCAAGAAATTGCAGAAGTTCATCATGAGCATTGAAACCGCCAAGGATCTTGGCGGACTCTTTGAGCTAACGACGGCTCGCTGAATTCCGAGGATTGGGGAGCGCACGCGCCTCGCGTGCACGTTTCGGCGCCCTCGCCGAAACGAATCGGCGAAGGATCAAGCACCTTCTCATTAAGAAAAGTTCGCGATGGCGAGGCGCCATCGCCAGCACGCGAGGCACGTGCGCTCCCCAGACTAAACCGTTTCGCTTCCCGATCCTGCGCCGAACTCGATTCCCTGGGCGAGCGGGAGCTCGCTCGAGAAATTGATCGTGTTGGTCTGGCGGCGCATGTAGCTCTTCCATGAATCGCTCCCGCTTTCGCGGCCGCCGCCGGTATTTTTTTCGCCACCAAAGGCCCCGCCGATCTCCGCGCCGCTGGTGCCCGTGTTCACGTTCGCAATGCCACAATCACTGCCGACTGAGCTGACAAATTTTTCGGCCTCGCGAACGTCGTTTGTGAAAATCGAACTGGTCAGACCCTGCGGCACTCCGTTTTGGACCGCGAGAGCCTCGTCGAACTCGCGATAACTCATTAAGTAAAGCAGCGGCCCGAACGTTTCCTCCTGCACGATCTTGAAACTCGGCTTGGCGCTCGCGAGGCACGGCTTCATGTAGCATCCGCCAGGCAAATCCATGCGTTCCCCGCCGTAAAGAACTTCGCCGCCCTCGTCTTTCAGTTTTTGAATTGATTCCTGGACCATGTCGACCGCGCCCTTGTCGATCAAAGGTCCCATCAGAGTTTTCTTGTCGAGCGGGTTCCCGATTGGGAGCGACTTGTAAGCGCTGAGCAATTTCGCCCGCACTTCGTCGGCGACTGATTCGTGCGCAATCACACGCCGCGTTGAAGTGCAACGCTGGCCGGCCGTTCCGACCGCGCCGAAGAAAATCGATTGAGTCGCCATGTCGATGTCTGCCGTAGGTGCGACGATCAGCGCGTTGTTGCCTCCGAGTTCCATGATCGTCTTGCCAAGCCGACCGTGAACGGTTTTCGCGACGTTGACTCCCATCGCGACTGAGCCGGTCGCGGAGATCAATGGAACTCGCGGATCGTTCGCCAGCTTTTCGCCGACACTCTTCCGATCGCCTATCAGCAAACTGAAAATCGCCGGATCAGCGCCGGTGCCGCGGCAAACGCGCTCGGCGATTTTCGTGACGGCAATCGCAGTCAGCGGCGTTTTTTCGGACGGCTTCCAAATCGTTGCGTCGCCGCAAACCGCCGCCAGCGTGGCGTTCCACGACCAGACCGCGACTGGAAAATTAAAAGCCGAGATTACTGCGACGAGTCCGAGGGGATGCCATTGTTCCATCAACCGATGACTCGGCCGTTCCGATTGGATGGTCAGGCCGTAAAGCATCCGCGATTGGCCAACGGCAAAATCGCAGATGTCGATCATCTCCTGCACTTCGCCTTCGCCTTCCGCGACAATCTTGCCGGTCTCCAGGGTGATGAGCTGACCAAGCTCGTGTTTCAGTTCACGCAACGCATTGCCTAGTTGGCGAACCGTTTCTCCACGAACCGGCCCCGGCGTTTTCCGCCATTTTTCGAACGCTTCCTGCGCACGCGTGATCGTCTTTTTGTAATCGTCATCAGCAGCCGTGCGAACGCTGGCCAGCTTTTTTCCATCGATGGGCGAGATCTTGTCGATTCTTGCGCCACCGCCGCGCCATTCGCCGTCAAAGACTCCTGCATTATTCTCGCTGAGCGCGAGTTTCTCGAATAGTGATTTCATAGGTGGATCGGCCGCTCCGCGGGCGATCTTAAACAAATGCGGCTCTGCCGCCACTTATTAGCATCGAGCAAGGGACTGCTCGATCCACCTTTCGCTTTCATTTCCGTTTCCGGCAATATTGCCGGATCAATCCAATCGCTTCGTCCACCACTTCGGCAGTAATATCAAGCGCCGGACGGAAACGAATCGAACGCTCGCCCGAGCGCAATGTCAGCACGCCGAGATCGTAGAGACCTTTCCAAAACTTCTCGCGCGTCTTGCCGTCCGGCAGATCGAATGCGATGAACAGGCCGCGGCCCCGCACAGCCGAGATCATTGGCTCGTATTGCTGCAAATCACGCAGCTGTTCCAGGAAATGACCGCCTACCTTGGCTGCGTTCTCTACCAGAAATTCCCTTTCGATAATGCGCATGAAATGAGTCGAGCGGACCATGTCGGTCAGGTTGCCGCCCCAGGTCGAATTCAAACGGCTCGGCAAACGAATTGCGTTTTCTTTAACTTCATCCATGCGCGGCCCCGCCATGATTCCGCAGACCTGCGCTTTTTTGCCGAAGGCCATCAGATCCGGCAAAACGTCGAAATGCTGCAAGCACCACATTTTGCCGGTAGTGCCCATGCCGCATTGCACTTCATCGAAGATGAGCAAGATGTCGTTCTCGTCGCAGATTTCGCGCAGTTTCTTCAACCACTCGCCGCGAAAATGATTGTCACCGCCCTCACCCTGGATCGGCTCGATGATGATGGCGCAGATGTCGACGTTGCGTTTCGCAATCCAAGCCTGGATTTCCTGCGCCGCTTTTTTTTCCCGCGCGACCACGTCTTGTGCGCGTTCCGACTCCGGCAACGAAAAGTCGATGTGCGGACAGGAAACACGCGGCCAATCGAACTTCGCGAACAAATCCGTTTTGCGCGGATCAGTATTGGTAAGGCTCATGGTATAGCCGCTGCGGCCATGAAACGCACGGCGGAAATGCAAAATCTCGGTGCCGCGTTCGCCGTGACCGGCGGCCATGTTCTTACGCACCTTCCAATCCATTGCGGCTTTGAGCGTGTTCTCGACCGCCAACGCGCCGCCTTCGATGAAAAGATATCGGTCCAGCGGCGGTAAACCTGCGACCCGCGCAAACGTATCCACAAACTCCGCGTAGGCCTTCGAGTAAACGTCCGAGTTTGCAACTTTCACCTTCGCCGCGCGCAATAGATCTTTTTGGACGTCCGGCTGGTCGAAGTACGGATGATTAAATCCGATCGGCATCGAACCGAAGAATCCGTAGAGATCGATCAAGCGATGACCGGTCGCGGCGTCGACCAGATAAGATCCGCGGCTTTTCTCCAGATCGATAATGATCTTGAAGCCATCGAGCAAAATGTGCTCGTCGAGCACGTTAAGAACGCGCGACGCGTCGACAGATTTCTTATTTTTGCTCTTACTCAAACGCGGCCGCGAGGTGCGGGCCGCCTCGGTGAGCATGGGCGGCATACTCATCCGTTGATCGTAATCTCAGGGCAGCAGGCGGTCAACCTGTCGGACGACAGATTACTTGGTGGGACTGAACACAGCTTGCTTTTCCGCGGTCGCCTTTGCCAGGGTCGCCTCGTATTGGGCGAGCTCCGCATCGTAAGCGATGTTGCCTTGCACATCACTGTGAAGAAGGTCGCGTTTTTTCAAGCGCAACTGGATGCTCCAGGCGTTCAATCGCTCGAATTCGCGATTATTCGCAGCGCGGCGCTCCGCCAAATCTAACTGCGCGATTTTCTCGACAGCATAGTGATCTTTAGGGGCCGCAGGGGCATTCGCAGATTTTAAAACGTCGAGACGACGCAGATTCTTAAAGCCGGACGGCTGGAAAACAAAATAAGCCAGCAGGCACGGGAAAACCGCGAGTCGAAAATAGCGCGACACCGGGGCGCGGTCGGGATAATTCAACCAAAACAACGTAGGCCCAAACGGCAGAAAAACGCCCACTCCCCACCAGACGCTTACTGCGAAAGCCGCCCCGATAAGAAGAATGCGACCGATCAAAGCGCAGACCAATGCTATACCAAGAAAAATCAGCGCGGCCACGGCAAAGTCTTGAGCAGGCGAAATGCCATTAGGTAGCGGCGATTGACCTCAATCGGTCCGAGCCGGACTGGCCTTTTGGCGGTTCGGTGAATGGAGCCGCCGGGAGCCGAGCGACATGCACGGGAAAGCCCGAGCGGGTGAGCCAGTGGGAACGAGCGAATCAACCGCCTCTACCGAACGATGCCCTCTCGCAGACTCGCGTGTTTCCCAGCCATCAATTCCTGGGTCAATTGATAACCGCGCTTGTCCACGTTTTGGGCCGTGCCGGCAAACTGATGAGCGATCCGTGACTTCGCGGAATTGCAGAAATAATTGGCGACCGACAGCACCTCGTCGACGGATTCGCCATGGTCCATTTTGTATTGCGCGAATGAGCACGTCGCGCTCATCGCAAACAGTTCCGTGGCGATGCCGACAAAACGCGAGAGCAACAGCTGCTCACGGTCCAGTTTGGGACCGAACCGCGCCATCGCATGAAACAATCCGCGCGCCAGCTTCTTGCTTGTGCGCGCGGCGTAATCGACGTGCTTTTGCAGATCCCGATGGAGACCCTCGATCTTGCCGGCGCCGGTGGAAAACCACTGACGCGGATACCAGACGGCGTAAAATTTTCCGGAAGTCAAAACGGCCTTGAGCCGTTCCGACATCGGAAGCGTGGTGTTAAAAATCGCGCCACCGACTTTCAAATGCGGATCAAGGGCTTCGCGAGCGATGAACAACCGCATTATTTCGCTCGAGCCTTCGAAGATCATATTGATCCGGCAATCGCGCAGAAAACGTTCGACCGGCACACCCTCTTCGCCGCGACCTTTCAGCGATTGCGCCGTTTCGTAACCGCGGCCGCCGCGGACCTGCATCGCATCGTCCGAAATCTTCCATGTCGTTTCGGTCGACCACATTTTGCACATCGCGGTCTCGATTCGCAGATCTCCCGCTTTGCGATCGACGAGACCGGAGGTCAAAAAAGTAATCGCTTCCATCGCGAAAACGTTTCCAGCCATTTCGGCGACTTTTCCGGCAATCGCTGAATGTTTTCCGATCGGTCCGCCCCACTGGATGCGTTCGGTCGCCCACTTCCTGCAGATTTCGAGGAGGCGCTTCGACAGACCGATGCAGGCGGCCGGAATTGTGAGCCGGCCGGTGTTCAATGTCGTCAACGCGACTTTCAATCCCTGGCCTTCCTTCGCGATCATGTTTTCGCGCGGCACCCGCACGTTGGTGAACTTCACAATACCGTTGTAAAGCGCGCGCAATCCCATGAACCGGCAGCGATACGTGATCTCAAGCCCCTGCGAATCGACGTCGACGATAAACGCAGTAATTTGCTTGCGCTCCCTGCCGTTGACGATCTTCGGCGGGGTGACGGCCATAACCACGAGCACGCCGGCCTTAATCAGGTTCGTGCACCAAAGTTTTTCACCGTTGAGAATGTATGCCGAGCCATCCTCAGTCAGGTCAGCGCGCAAACTCATGTTCGCGGGATCCGAGCCGGCGTTCCATTCGGTCAGCGCGAACGCGGAAATCTCCTTTCGCGCAACCCGCGGCAGATATTTTTTCTTTTGCTCGTCCGTCCCAAATAGCAACAATGGCTGCGGAACGCCGATCGATTGGTGCGCGGAAACGAGTGCGGTCAGGTTTGCGTCCCAGCTTCCGAGCAACATCGCCGCCCGTCCGTAATTGACCTGCGATAAACCGAGTCCTTCGTATTGCTTCGGGATCTTTACCCCAAACGCGCCCATCGCGAAAAGTTCGTCGATATTTTTCTGCGGAATCTCGCCCGTGCGATCGATTTCGTCGGCATCGACGTTCTCACGCAGGTACTTTTCCAGACTGGCGAGAAACTCTTTTCCGGCCTCGCGATCTTCCGCGCTTTGTTCCGGCCAGGGGTAAATCCGATTGAAATCGTAGCGGCCGATGAAAAGATTACTCGCGAAGCTGCCGCGCTCGTCCAGCGGATCGCGCGACGCTTCGGCGAGCTCGAGCGCTTCCCGCTTGCCCTTCGACATCTTGGAAGTGTCGATCACCGAAACCGCTTCCGGTTTCGCCGGCTCGCCACCGGACGAGTCCGTCCGACTGGCGGACTTCGCCGTGGTTTCCTCGCGGACTTGTTTATCAGGCGCTTCGAGTGACGATTTCATAGAAGTTTGTCATTCCGAGCGAGCGAAAGCGTAGTCGAGGAATCTCTCACTATTTCCGATCGGAAACATTTAGAGATGTCTCGACTTCGCTCGACATGACAAGACTGCGCGTCGAGTGACGATTTCATGACTTGTAAAATCTTGTTCCGTCCCGGGCGTGCTTCTTCAAAATTTCGCACGGCAGGAACTTTTCTTCAGTTTGGCCGAGTCGATTCATTTGATCGACGATCTTGTCCAAACCGAAATGTTCCGCGAACCGCAGCGGTCCACCGCGATGTGGCGCGAAACCCGTCCCGAGAATCATTCCATAATCCGCGTCCTCCGGCGATTCGACCACTTTTTCTTCCACGCAACGCGCCGCTTCGTTGACCATCAGAAACATCAAACGATTGGCAAGATCGACGTCTGCTCGCGTGCCGCCGGTCTGTCGCCATTGATCGGTCGACTCGTTACGTGACTGCGTCTTGCCTTCGTATTTGTAAAAGCCACTGCCGCTCTTGCGCCCGAGCATTTTCGCTTCGCGCATCTTCGCAAGAATCGCCGCTGCCTGGTCGCGTTTGCCGTAGGCTTTCTCCAGCGTGGTCGCGATATCCACCGTGACGTCGATGCCAATCTCGTCGATCAAACGCAACGGACCCATCGGCATTCCCCATTTCGTGAGCGCGTCGTCGATCTTTTCGGCGTCGATTCCACCTTCGAAGAGCTCGGCCGCATCGAGCAAATACGGAAACAAAACCCGATTTACCAGGAATCCGGGGCTATCCCGCACCACCACCGGAACTTTCGCGATCTGGCGAATGAATGCCAGCGACTGCTCTTTCGTTGTCGCCGATGTTTCCCTGGTAATCACGACCTCAATCAACTTCATCCGGCTAACCGGATTGAAGAAATGCAAACCGATCACGTGATCAGGCGAGACAGTACACTCCGCAAGCTCGGTCACCGGCAATGCCGACGTATTTGTTGCCACGATGGTCTTTGGCCCGGCCTGCATCGACAGTTTGCAAAAGATTTCTTTCTTAACATCGATTTTTTCCGAAGCGGCTTCGATAATGAACTCAACGTCTCGCAACTCCACCGGCGCAGTCGAAGCGACGATGCGCGAGCGGCCCTGCTTCGCTTTTTCCTCGCTCATCAATCCCCGCTTCACCGCGTCGCCATAAACTTTTTCGATGTTGGCCAGGCCGCGATCGAGCAATTCGCGATTTACATCTCGCAAAATGACGGTGACTCCGCGCGAGCTGAGCCACTGCGCGATTCCGGAACCCATCACGCCGGCGCCTACGACTGCCGCGTGCGCCACTTTCGGAAACTCAGTTTTCGAAGCGCCCTTCTTGTACTTTTCGGCCAGGAAAAAATTGCGAATCAGGTTCTGGGTCGATTCGGTTTTGCCAAGATCGACAATCGCTTCCAATTCCAGGCGGAGCGACTCGCCGATCGGATTATCGCTGCTCGTTGTGATCACACTGAGTGCGCGCGCCCGGGCAGATTTTGGATCCGAGGGAACCGGGGTCTTAGCTGTTGGCGGCGAAATTTCTGCTGGGGTTCGTTTGCCCTCACCCAGTTTTTGCCGCGCCGCCTCAAGCAACTTGTCTTTCGACACAACTTCATCCACCAGGCCTAGCTTCAATGCCTCGGCGGCAGAATAAAGTTTTCCTTTCAAGATCACCTCGGTTGCATTGTCCTGGCCAATCAAACGCGGCAACCGGGTGCTGCCGCCCCAGGCCGGAATCAAACCCAGCGTCGTTTCCGGCAATCCGATTCGCGTCGCCGGTTCGTCAGACGCGACGCGCCAATCGCAAGCGAGGGTAACTTCGTAACCGCCGCCCGCGCATGCTCCGTGAATCGCGGCCGCCGTCGGAATTTTCAATTCGGCGATTCGATTGAAAACGCGCTGGCCTTCGGCAATAAAGTTTCGCATTTCGCCGCTTGGCGCCTGTTTCAAAAGCGTTTTCAGATCAGCGCCGGCAATAAAGATCGACTTCTTCGCCGAAGTAATGATCAAGCCGCGCAACGAATTATCGTGCTCGATCGCATCGATGTGCTCGCTCAACTCGTCCATCGCCGCGGCGTCGAAAATGTTCGCGCCCGAATCGGGCCGATCAAAGGTCAAAACACAAACACGATCATCACCGATTTCGCGTTGAATAAGTGAGCGCGTAGCAACCGGAGCCATCCCATTCATATAGGGTTATTTCCTGCAAATTCCAAGTGCGGAACGATTGCTCTTGCCCGGTCACAATGTTACAAAACTCGGGCGCGCATCCGGAGATCATCATGGTCGGCAAACTTTTAGCACCCGAAATCGAGAGCCTGATCAACGCGCGCGATTTCAACGGCTTGCGCGAGCTGTTTAAAGAATGGCCGCCGGCCGACATCGCCGAAGTCATCCTCGATCTCCCCGAAGACGAGCAGGTCATCATTTTCCGCGTGTTGCCGGCTTCGCTCGCCGCTGACGTTTTCGAATACCTCGGAATCGAAGAACAACAGAATCTCCTGCGGGCAATGGCACACGAGCAGGTGGTCGCGATTCTTAACGAAATGTCACCGGATGATCGGACCGCGTTGCTCGAAGAACTGCCGAGCGAAGCGGCCCGCAAGTTGATCCGTTTGCTGACGCCGGACGAGCGTCGCGTCGCTCAATCGCTGCTCGGTTATCCGGAAGGCAGCGTCGGCCGATTAATGACGCCGGATTTCATCGCGGTGCACGAGGATTGGACAGTCCAGCAAGTCCTCGATTTCGTCCGGGAATATGGCCACGACAGCGAGACGTTGAACATCATCTACGTGGTCGACGAGCATAACAAACTGATCGACGACGTTCGGATGCGGGAATTTCTGCTCCGGCCGCTCAACACAAAGGTCAGCGAAATTCGCGACCGCAATTTTGTTTCGCTGAAGGTGTCCGATTCGCAAGAAGAAGCGCTCAACCTATTTCGGAAATACGATCGCGCCGCATTGCCGGTGCTCGATTCCAACGGAGTGCTCGTCGGAATCGTGACCAGCGACGACATGCTCGACGTGGCCGAAGAAGAGGCCACCGAGGACATCCAAAAACTTGGCGGTATGGAAGCGTTGGACGAGCCCTACAACACGATCCCGATGTTTCGAATGATCAAGAAACGCGCGGGCTGGCTCGTGCTGTTGTTTCTATCCGAAATGTTCACCTCTAACGCGATGGCCCATTTCGAGGACGAGATCGCCAAGGCTGTCGTTCTGGCGCTGTTCGTTCCGTTGATGATTTCCAGCGGAGGCAACTCCGGTTCGCAGGCAACGACCCTGGTGATTCGCGCGATGGCGCTGGGTGAAGTGCGTCTGCGCGACTGGTGGCGCGTCGCGGGAAAAGAAATTACCGCCGGCGCTCTATTGGGCGGAATCCTCGGCGCCGTCGGTTTTTGCCGCATCATGGCCTGGCAAACGCTTTCCAGTTATTTTCCTCACAGTTTTTTCCAACATTACGAGCATCCGTATCTGCTCGCGTTCACGATCTTGTTTGCGCTGCTCGGTATCGTGACATGGGGAACTCTTATCGGCTCAATGCTGCCGTTTATTTTGCGACGGCTCGGGCTTGATCCGGCGACCTCATCCGCCCCATTCGTCGCCACTCTAGTCGACGTAACTGGAATTTTTATTTATTTCACGGTGGCGGCGATCATCCTGCGCGGCGCGCTGTTGTAGATGAAACGCGCGATTGCCGTCGGGTTAACAATCGCGTGCTTCCTGTCGCAAACTTTTTCAGCGAGCGCGACGACGAAAGGCCTCAGTCAAATTGTCACGCCGGATTTGGAGGATGAAGGCGATCTTTCGACCAGTTTGCAGATCCAGGACAAGAGGATTGCAAATCCCTACGAACTCCAGGCTGAGCTCGGGCTGACCAAATGGGGTGAAATCGCGGTGTTTCGTGGATTTCAACCGGACGATTGGATTTTTAGCACGGAGCTCGGGATTTTGAGAAAGGAACCGTATTTGTTGTCGGTCGGCTTCATAAACTGGTCACCGCATCTCGATGTCGATCCTCAACCGTACATCGAGGCCGGATACTACGGCGAACACAACAAAGGAATGATCGGCGCGATTCACGCCGGCTATAAGAACGAGCTGATTCTCGGGTACGCTTACGATTTCAATAAGACCTGGCGAGTGCAGATCGATTTCCAAAGCGGCAAGGAAAATTCATCCACTATCGGCTTCACCTGCAATATCACTCGTGACCTTCAATTCAATCCGGCGATTTACTTCAGCAACGACGATCCTCGCCGGATTTTCGGATACATCGTGTTCACTTACACGTTTCATCTTTGGGGAAAGAAAGGCGATAAAACTGAGCCTGCGTCCGACAAATAACGGGTCTGTCTCAATTTTATCGTTATTTACTTGGCTGCTTGTTTGGCCATGATGTTTCTCCCGGTCTGATTCCAAAAACCACCCATGATCTCGATCGGTAGATTTCTCGGACACGACCAGAAGTTTTACGACTTACTGGAAGCAAGCGCCCAACAGGCCGACACCAGCGTTCATCATCTGGTGGATTTGCTGGCAAAGATCGACGGTAAGAACTCGGCCCCAGATCTGGCCGCGTTTGCCGAAAGCCGCCGCGAAGACAAACGCATCACCCAGGAGCTGACGGAAGAAGTAACGAAGACTTTCATCACGCCGCTTGAACGCGAAGACATCCAGGCGCTCGCTGCATCGCTCTATAAAATCCCCAAGACCGTCGAGAAAATCGGGGAACGGATGTTGATCTGTCCGCAGGATTTACCAAAACTAAGTTTCGCCAAACAAGTCCAGCTTCTCGACCAGGCCGCGGAAGCAGTCCTCGCGATGGTGAAGCAATTGCGTAAAGGAATGAACGTCGGCACCGCGCGAGAGATGAACGCGAAATTGCAAAACATCGAAGGCGAAGCGGACCACCTGGAGCTGGAGTTGTTGCGTGATCTTTATCAGGGCAACTACGATGCGAAACACATCATCTTTTTGCGCGACCTTTACGATTTGCTCGAAAAAGTGATCGACCGTTGTCGTGACGCGGGCAACGTCATTCTTCAGGTCGTCTTGAAAAACACTTAACCCGCAGCCCCGCCTTGGCGGGGCAAGATCGACATGTTGCTCTTCCTCGTCGTCGTTCTTGCGGCAGTCATCTTTGAATACACCAACGGCTTCCACGATGCTGCGAACGCCATCGCCACGGTTGTCTCGACGAAAGTGCTCACACCGCGACAAGCGATCGCGATGGCGGCATTTTTCAATTTGACCGGCGCACTTCTCGGCGGCGCCGTCGCTTCCACGGTCGGCAAAGGTCTCGTCGATACTGAAGTCGTCACGATGG
>Ga0210405_10000939_pt1 | contig 35569 bp, 30 predicted proteins | sample IncBWH11MmetaG_FD_155492 | JGI IMG/M metagenome (GOLD analysis project Ga0210405, IMG submission 155492) | Forest soil microbial communities from Barre Woods Harvard Forest LTER site, Petersham, Massachusetts, United States - Inc-BW-H-11-M | ecosystem: Environmental > Terrestrial > Soil >... | reverse complement strand
GCAAAATCATGGCGGCGGGAGGTGGAATGTGTAGACTGCGCGGGAAAATATTTCGATGCCGAGGCGCTCTCCGCCATGTCCCCGATGGAAGATCGAAGCGCGAAACCGGTTCCGCTGCCGGAAGAATTCAATGACGACCTGTTGCTTTCGGAACAGGATCGCAAGTGGGCCTCAGACACCTTTCCTACCTTGATTGACGTTTTGGACTTTCCGCAGTTGCGGGACGACTTTCGCGACTATGATGAGAAAGCAAATCAATCGAAAAAGCGCTTGCGCCGCGCCGGCTTGGCGACGATCGCGCTCGGCGTTGTTGCGCTGCTGGGGGCGTCGACCGAACCTTTATTTCCGCAGCCCTCGTCCGTTGTCGCGTATATCATCTTTGGAGCGTCGGCGTTCGCCGGATTTTTGAGCATAGTCATCAGCGCATTCTACGTTCTCCGGTCACCGTACAAAAACGTGTGGTTGGAGGCGCGCCTGATGACCGAGCGGCTGCGACAATTTCAATTCCAGATATTGGTTTTTCATATTCCAACCATCCTCAGCTGCGCGTCGCAGCCGGACTTTGCGTCCCGCTTCGGCAAGGCGCGGGATCGCTGGTATTCGACATTCAAAATGGAGCATACGGAGCATTTGTCCGCCATGCTGAAGCTAGTATTGGACGACGACGCGGACGAGCAATACCAATTGCATGTCGCCGATGCCCCGGAAAATACGCCCGAATCAGGGCCGGTCATGGATGAAATTTTTGCCGCCTATAAGCTGTTACGGATCAAACACCAGATGTTGTACGCAAATTACAAGCTGGGCGGCGATGGGTTCGATTTTCCCCGCAGGCAAGTTGCGATCCTGAGCGGCATCAGCCTCATTTGCATCCTATTCGTGTTTTTCGCGCATTTCGCGGTTTCAATTTCCGTCGTGAGCCAGTGGCTGCCGCAGTGGCTGCTGTTCCAGACCGTCAAAGACGTCCTGACTTACGTGCTGGGCGTGCCGTTGCATGTGCTCATCATTTGGACGGTCATTTTCGCATTGGCGGCTCGCACTTTCGAAGAGGGCCTGCAGCCGACGCGCGAGGTTGAACGGTACACGGCATACAGGGCGCGGCTGGGACACCTGCTCCATCATTTCGACGGGGCATCGAATTTGAGCGAGCGCATCCTGCTTATGACCCAGGTCGAACAGCTCATCTACCAGGAAATGCGCGAGTTCCTCAAAACCAACTACAAGGCCCAGTTCGTTCTTTGATGCGAGGTCCGACTGGAGCATGATCCGGAAAAGTGGATGCCGGTTTTCCGAAAAGATCATGCTCCAACGAAAAAACTAGACCATGATCCGATTCAATTTGATCGGATCATGGTCTAGGGCATCGCGTCTCAGCGCTTGAGATGCGCCTTCTCCAGCATCACGTGGATGCCCTTGGCGCCGTTGACCACTTGCGTCACGCGCAGGTCGGCGGCCAGGCTGCACAGCGTATAGGCGTCCTCGCGCGAAATCCCGGTGCGGGCGCAGATCAGCTTGATCATGTCGCGCAGTGCGATCACCACCGCGTCGTCGAGGTCGGGATCGAACGCCATGGTGATCATGTGGGTCGGCGTCTCGGCGAGCGGCCATTCCAGCGCCATGTCGTCGCGCACATGAAATTCGAAAGTACCGATCAGGCCGGTCTCGATCGCGGTGATGCAGACCTCGCCGTCGCCCTGCGCGCCATGGCCGTCGCCGGTCGAGAACAGCGCGCCGTCGACGTGGATCGGCAGATAGAGCGTGGTGCCGGCAACCAGCTCTTTGTTGTCCATGTTGCCGCCGTTGCGCCGCGGCGGCGGTGAAGCGATCTCGCCCCAGGCCGCGGGCGGCGCCACCGCCATGATGCCGAAGAACGGTTTGAGCGGCAGTTCGAGGCCCCACGGCAGGCGTCCGATCATCCGCTCGCGGTCGAGCGGAATGTGCATGAGGCGCAGACGCTCGAAATCGTTCGGCAGCGCGCCGAACAGCGGGCGGATGAAATTGTAGCCCCAGTTGGTGTGAAGCTCGACCGCCTTGATGCGGACCTCGAGCACCTGGCCGGCCTTGGCGCCGCGCACCGCGACCGGGCCGGTCAGAATGTGCGGCCCGCCAAGCCTCGGCTTGACGGACGCATGGATCGCCCGCAGCGCGTCGGGCACGACGAGACCGGAATTTGCCTCGGGCAGGTAGCCCAGGGCGCCCGACACCGTCGAAATGACGACGGTGTCGCCCGGATCGACCGTGATCAGGGGTTTAAGTTTTGCATCGAAATAGCCCCAATGCACCGTGTCGGGGGCGGCATCCAGCCGATGTGATGTCATTGGCTCATCCCTATGGGCTCAGCTCTCACTCGCCGGCATGGAGAATGTCGGCGATCCAATCCCACATATAATGAACGCCGATGGTGGCGTCGTCGACCTGGCAATGATGGAAGCCGCCTTCCTCGCGGGTGAACACTTTGAGCGCCTTCTGCTTGGAGCCGACCGCCTCGTAGAGTTTTTCCGCGATTTCGATCGGGATTTGCTCGTCGCCGGCGCCGTGCAGCAAGAGGAACGGGCAGGTCATTTTCTGCACGATGCCGTCGAGCTTGAAATCTTCCAGCTTTTTGAGCGCCGAGGCGCGGTCGTTGACGCCGAGCACCCATTGCAAATGCTCCGGCGGCACCGACAGCGACAGCACCCGGCCGGAATCGAGCAGGTCGAGCCGCCGCGCCCAGATCTCGTGATAGTCCCACTGCGCGCCCCAGGCGACACAGCAGGCGAAGCGCTGCTCCAGCGACGCCGCGCGCGGCGCGTAATAGCCGCCGAGGCTCAGCGCCATCACGCCGATGCGCTTTGGGTCGAATTCCTTGCGGCCGGCGAGATACTCGTAGACCGGCGTGGCGTAGCGCTCGGTCTCGGCGATCAGCGGCAGATTGCGGAAACGCACGCTCTCGCCGTTGCCCGGCCCATCGACGATCAGGCAGCCGATGCCGCGCGCGGCAAGATCGGGCACGCCGTAGCCGTATTGCAGCTCCTTGGTGACGTCGAAACCGTCGAAGAACACCATCGCCGGAGCAGGACGTCCGCGCGTCGCTTCCGGGTCCGGATGCACCAGGAGCGCCGGCAGGCTCGTGTTCTCATACGGCACCTCGACCGGCTCGATGCGCGGGCGGCGGATGATGGCGGCGGCCTCCTTGAACAGCGCCACCGACTGCGCATAGACGTCCATGCTGCGCTGTGAGCGCGGATGAATGAAGCGCTCGCCAGTCTGGTAATAGCGGCAGGCGCGCATGAAGCACGCCGCCGCGGTGAGCTTGTGGCCGGCGCGCATGGCGTCGCGGCCGCGCGCCGTGATCTTGTCGCCCATGCGGGCCCATTCCTCGAACCAGGCGTCGTCGTCGCCGACCTTGTCGGTGAGCGCGCGGCCGACCCGGTTGACCTCGTCGATCTCGACGCCGGTCCACGGCGCGCCGCTAAGGCAGATCAATAGCCCCATCGACCAGCGGTAATTGGTCGGGAAATAGAGGAAGGCGGGATCGTCTTTCTTGGCCACGGCGGGATCGTCGGTGTTTTCAATGGTGGGAATGGTTTCCTCGTTTAGCATGGCTTACCCCTCACACGGTACGCAACAGTTTGCTGTGAAGTCACAGGGGAGCCGGGCATGGCGGCGGATCGGGTCGAGCCGATCCGCCGCCACACCCCACAAATTCTGCAATCAGATGTTTTCCGCCCCGCCGCCGGCGTCACCCAGGTCAGTGTCGGCGAATAACTCCCCAAGCGGCATCATGCGGCCGATCAAGCCTTGTTGATGGCAATACCGCAGCACCGTTTGGACATTTTTGCGATTGGCGTCGCCGAGGCCATATTGCCAGGGATCGGCGCCCAAAACGTCGAGCTGTTCTTCCCATGCGGTCCTGACCCAGGCCAGCGGAATGCTGCGCGGGTTGGCGACATGGCGATAGGCAAGCGCCTTGGCCTCGTCGAACGCCTTGACCAGATTGGTCGCCACCCAGGGATATTTGTCGATGATCTCCTGGCGCACGACATTGACGTGCATGATCGGAAAGATGCCGGTGTTGCGGAAGAATTCGATCTCGATGTCCTTATAGTTCGGAAACAGCCGCACGATGCGCTTGTCGCCGTCGCGAAACAGCGGCGGCAGATCGGGCGACAGCATGGCGGGGATTTCGCCCTCCGCCAGCATAACGTCGAGCCGTTTTTCCGGCGGCGCCATTTCGATGCGTAAATCTTTGGGCGGCGTGAACTCGAAATCCTCGCTGCGCTCGACAACCCAGGTGCACTGCCGGTGCGGCACGCCGTAATATTCTTCCAAAATGCCGCGCATCCAGATGTTGGAGGCCGGCTGGAAATTGGTGCCGCCGATCTTCTTGCCGATCAGGTCCTTCGGCTCGCGGATGCCGGACTTGGCGTTGACGAAGACAAAGCCGTGGCGGAAGCGCCGGTGCAAAAACACCGGAATCGCGGCCAGCGCCTCGCCGCGGTCGCGCGCCATGTAATAACCGCCGATATTGATCTCGCAGACGTCGAATTCGGTCTTGCGCGCCATGCGCCAGTGCCGCTCGCGCGAGCCCATGCCGGTCAGCATCACAAGCTCGATGCCGTCGGCCTGCACGGTGCCGTCGCTCAGCGCGCGGACGATCTCGTAATCGCCGCAGGCGACGGTGAGTTTCAGTTTCGCCATTACAAAAACCTCCTAGCGCCAGCGGCTGAACCGGGTCTCGGCGCGGCGCACGATCTCGTTGAGCATGATAGCCATGGTTGCCAGCATGGCGACCAGGCCGAACAGTTTGGTCGGATCAAAATTCTCGGTGAACATGGTGGTGAAGTGGCCGATGCCGGCGGTCGAGACATAAAGCTCGGCGAGCAGCACGCCGAGCAGGGCGCCGCTCATGCCAAGCCGCATGCCGGCAAAGAAGCTCGGGATCATGTGCGGGAAGACCACCCAGCGCAAAATTTGCCAGCGGCTGGCGCCCATGGAGCGTGCGCTCACCAGCAGGATCGGTTTGAGATTCTGCACGCCGGCGACGATGGCGATGGTGATCGGGAACATGCCGTGGGTGACGCCGAACGCGATCTTCGAAGCGGGGCCGATGCCGAAATAGAGAATGAACAGCGGCAGGATGGTGATCTGCGGCAGGCCGTAGAGCAAAAGGATGATCGGCATCAGACTCCTGCGCGCGAACGGCCGCAGACCGACCGCAAGACCGACGGTGAGGCCGATCACCACCGCGATGGCGAAGGCGACCGCCAGCTCGAAAAGGGTCAGCCGCAGCGCCGCCGGCACGCCGTTGGTGTGCCACACCGTGCCCAGCGACAGCAGCACGCGCGACGGTGGGCTGATGAACAGCGGATCGATGAACCAGCGCGCGGCGATTTCCCAGGCGATCAGGAGCAGGGCAACGGCTCCGAGCCGGACCACGCCAGCATGCCGCAACAGGAAATGCCGAAGTTTTGGGCTCATATCCGGCGCCTGCCGCGGGCTTCGAGGAAGGACACGGCGCTATTGAGCAGCGCAGCGATCACCACGACGAAGGCGATGTAGGCGAACATGCGCGCCATATCCATGCCTTCGGCCAACTGAACGATATGATGGCCGAGGCCGGCCAGCGAAGCGATGACTTCGCTGCCGATGATGGCGAGGAGCGCGATGGTGAATCCCATGCGCAGGCCGGAGAGGATCACCGGCAATGCGGCGGGAACGAGCACGTAACGGAACAACTGATAATCCGACGCGCCCATCGATTTGGCCGCGGTGACCAGCGTGCGGTCGACATTGCCGAAACCGGCGATGGTCGAGAGCACGATGGGAAAGAAGCTGATGGTGGCGCCGAGCGCGATCTTCGATGCGGGGCCGAGGCCGAAGAACAGCACATAGAGCGGCAGGAACAGAATAATCGGAATCGAATAGATGCCGGCAAACAACGGCTCGAACACGCGGATGGTATAGCCGGTGCGGCTGACGAAATAGCCGGCGATGGTGCCACTCGTCATCGACAGCGCGAATGCGACCACGAGCTCGGTCAAGGTGACGCGCAGATCGGGCAAATATTCGCCGGATTTCAGAACATCGAGCAATTGCTGCCATACCGCGATCGGATTCGGCAGCAGCAGCCGATTGATGCCCCAGCGGTTGGTTGCGAGATACCAGAGCGCGAGGATGCCGAGCACGAAACCGAGCTGCACGGCCCGGCTGCCGATCCGCGCGGCTCGCTCGTTGCGCCGCGCCATCAGGAACTCTCCGGAGCGCGCGCCGATTCGATGACCGTCTTGCGGATTTCATCGTGCAGCAGCGCATAAAGCTCGTTGCGCAGCGCGGCGAATTTTTCCGAAGTTACGAATTCCGGCTTGCGCGGATGCGGCTCGTCGACGCGAATGATCTTCTTGATAGTGCCGGGCCGCGCCGAGAACACCGCGACCCGGTCGGCCAGGAACACGGCTTCTCCAAGACTGTGGGTGACGAAGACGATGGTCTTCTCGGTTTGCGATAACAGCACCGAGAGATCCTCGCCGAGGATCATGCGGGTCTGCTCGTCGAGCGCGCCGAACGGCTCGTCCATCAACAGGATATCGGTCTTCAGCGACAGCGCCCGCGCCAGCGCCGCGCGCTGCCGCATGCCGCCGGAGAGCTGGCTGGGATAATGGTGGGCGAAGTCGATAAGCCCGACGGCTTCGAGCGAAAGCTTGGCCCGTGCCTCGTGCTCGGCCTTCGGCACGCCCTGGAACAGCATGCCGAGGCGGACGTTTTCGAGCACCGTGTTCCAGGGAAACAGCGCGTTCTCCTGGAACACGAAGGCGATGTCTTGCGGCATCGGCCCGCGCACCGGCTTGCCGGCGACTTCGACGGCGCCGCCGGTCGGCGTCATCAGGCCGCCGATGACGTTGAGCAGCGTAGACTTGCCGCAGCCGCTCGGCCCGATCAGGCAGAGCAGCTCGCCGCGGGCGATGTCGAGCGACGTATCGGCAAGCGCGCGGACATATTGCGTCTCGCCCGCCTCGCCGAACTGGTGCGAGACGTTTTTGATGCGGACCGCGGCGTCGCGCGTCGTCATTTCGGCAGATACGTTTCAGTGAGGAGTGACGCCATGTCGGGCTTCGACGGCAAGAGCTTCATGGCAACGAAGGAGTCCGCCAGGAGATCCAGCGCTTTTGGGTTGAAACGCCCGTCGAGACTCATGGTCGGCATGGTGTCGTCGTAAATGGCGCTGGCGACGCCGGGCGACATGCCGATCAGTTTGATGGTGGTGTCGAGGACGGCCGGCCGGTGATCGCGCATATAGGCGATGGTTTCGAACCAGCCGGCGAGGAAGGCTTTGAGCGCGGCGGGATTGCTCTCGATCAGGGCGTTGCTGGCATAGATGCAGCTTGTGGTGAAATCCGGAAAATAATCGCCGAATTTCACCAGGATGCGGCCATTGCCGGATTCGACGAATTTCTCGACCGTGACGCTGTCGGTCGTGGTGCCGTCGATCTGATGGGTCATCAGCGCTGCGATCTGCGCCTCGGACGCGCCGAGCGGGGTGATCTTGATGCCGTCGTCGCCCCAGCCGAGGCGGCGCGACAATTGCTGCGTCAGCCAAAACGTCAGCGAGCCGGCGCCGGAGACGCTGACCGTGTGGCCCTTGATATCGTCGACGGTCTTGAACGGCCCATCCTTGAGCACGGTCAGCATGATGATGTTTGGCGCGCCCGAGAACACCGCCACCGCCTTCATCGGCGCGCCTTTGACGATGGCCGAGAACGACGGACTGCCGCCGAGCGCGATGTCGAGTGAGTTGGCGGTCAGCGCCTGCACCATCTTGGCGTCGCCCGCAAAGGCGCTGATGTCGAGATCGATGCCGTGCTTCTTGAAAATGCCGGTTTCGACGCCGATGTCGGCCGGGATGAAGGCGAATTGATTAGCTTGCGCCTTGCCAAGCCGCAACGTCGTCTGGGCGGATGCCGCGCCGGTCAGGATCAGGCCGCCAAGCGCCGCGACGGCGCAGGCGCCGGCAAGCCGCACTTTCCAAGGCATCGTGAACATCGACATCCTCCGCGTCATTTGGCCGGCAAGAAGGCTTCAGTATAGAGCGTCGTCATATCGGGTTTCGACGGCAATGCCTTGGTATCGACGAACGAGGTCGCCAGCACGTCGAGCGCCTTGGCGCTGAACCGGCCGTCGAGGCTCAGGATCGGCATGGTGTCGTCATAGCTCAGCGCGGCGACGGCGGGCGAGACACCGGTATGCTTGACGGCGATGTCGATGGTCTCCTGCCGGTGGTCGCGCATATAGGCAATCGTCTCGAACCAGCCGGCGAGGAAGGCCTTCAGCGCCGCGGGATTGCCCGCGATCAGGGCGTCGCTCGCATAGATGACATGGACGTGGAAATCCTTGATGCGGTCGCCGTATTTCACCAGGATGCGGCCGTCGCCGGTCTCCATGAACTTGTAGACCGTGACGCTGTCGGTGGTCACGCCGTCAATCTGACGGGTCTTTAGCGCGGCGATCTGGGTCTCCGACGAGCCGAGCGGCGAAATCTTGATGCCGTCGTCGCCCCAGCCCTGGGCGCGCGACAATTGCTGGGTCAGCCAATAGGTCAGCGAGCCCGCGGTCGAGACGCTGACATTGCGGCCTTTGAGGTCGTCCACCGACTTGATCGGGCCGTCCTTGAGCACGACCAGCATGATGGTGTTGGGCGCATTGGCTTCGGCGGCGACCGCTTTCATCGGCACGCCCTTGACGATGGTGGCGAAGGCCGGCCCGCCGCCGAGCGCGATGTCGAGCGAGCCCGCGGTCAGCGCCTGCATCTCCTTGGCGTCGCCGGTAAACGAACTGATCTCGAGATCGATGCCGTGCTTCTTGAAAATGCCGGCATCGGCGCCGACGTCGGCCGGCACGAAGGCGAATTGATTGGCTTGCGCCTTGCCGAGGCGGATGGTGGTTTGCGCCGACGCGGCGCCGCAGGCAAAATTCAGCGCGACAGCGCATGCGCCGGCCGCTCCTATCCATCGCTGCACAATCATCAACGTTACTCCACGTACCGTCATTTCGCCGGCAGGAATGCCTCGGTGTAAAGCTTGCTCATGTCGGGCTCGGCCGGCAACGTGTTGAGCTCGACGAAGGATTTTTCCAGCACCTTGAGCGCGCTCGGCTTGAAGCGGCCGTCGTCGGAAAACATCGGCATCACCTCGTCATAGGTGCGGCCGACGATCGCCGCGTCCTTGCCGATCGCGTCCTTGGCGATGGCGACGGTCTCGGCCTTGTTCTTGCGCATGAAGGCGATCGTCTGGAACCAGCCTCTGAGAAAACCGCGGATGGCGTCGGGCCGGGTCGCGATCAGCGCGTCGGTCGCGTAGATGACGTGGACGATGAAATCCTGCAGGTCGCCGAACCGCACCAGGATGCGGCCTTCGCCGCGGCTTTCCAGATCGAATGCCGTGCTGAGATCCATGACAATGCCGTCGATGTCGCCGCGCTTGAGCGCCGCGATCTGCCCGCTCATGGCGCCCATCGGTTGAATGTCGATGCCTTGCGGCCCCCAACCCTGGCGCCGCGAAGTTTCGCTGACCAGCCAATAGGTCAGCGAGCCTGCGGTGGAGACGCTGATCTTCTTTGACTTCAACTCGGCCACGCTCTTGGCACCGTCGGGCCGCACCACGATGGCGAGCAACAGCGGTGGGCCGGCCATGGCGGCCACCGCCTTGACCGGCGAGCCTTTGACGATGAAGGCCATGCCCGGCCCGGAGCCAATTCCCATGTCGATCGAGTTCGCCGTCATCGCCTGCTGCAATTTGGCATCGCCGGCGAATGCGCTTGCCTCGACCTCGACGCCGTTTTTCGCGAAGAAGCCTTTGCGGATGCCGATATCGAGCGGCGTGAACGAGAACGCTTCAGGCACGGCCTTGGCGACGCGTAAAGTTTCAACGGCCTGCGCCGGCGCGGCAATGAGCGTGCCCGCGAGTGCGGCGGCAAGCAGCGTGACTATGCGGTTGCCCATTTTTACATCAGTTCTTCGGCAGAAACGCTTCGGTGTAGAGCTTGCTCATGTCGGGCTCGTTGGGAAGCGTTTTCATCTCGACGAAGGAGCGGCTCAGCACTTTAAGCGCGGCTGGGTCGAAGCGGCCATTGTCGGTGAACATCGGCATCAACTCGTCGTAGATGCCGCTGGTGGTTGCCTCGTCGGTGCCCATCACCGTCATGGCGATGGCGACCGATTTTGCCTTGTTGGCCCGCATGAAGGCGATCGTCTCGAACCAGCCTTGCAGGAACGCAGTCAGCGTGGCGGGCTTTTGCGCGATCGCGGTGTCGGTGGCGAAAATGACGTGCATGATAAAATGCTGCACCACGTCGCCGAACCGCATCAGGATGCGGCCGTCGCCGCGGGCGACGAAATTGAGCGCCGAGCCGATATCGACCACGCAGGCATCGACCGCGCCCGACCTCAGCGCGGCGATGCGCGCGGAATTTTCGCCGATCGGCACTTGGGTGATGCCGTCAAAACCCCAGCCGTGCTGGCGCGACACCACATTCATCAGCCAATTGGTCGCCGAGCCGACGCTGGAGATGGCAACCTTGCGGCCCTTGAGATCGTCGATCGTCTTCACCGCGCCGTCGGCGCGCACCACCATGGCAAAGATCAGCGGCGGCCCCGCCATGGCGGCGATGCCTTTGACCGGCGAGCCTTTGGCGATGAAGGCGAGCCCCGGTCCGGAGCCGAGCCCGATATCGACCGCGTTGGCCGCCATGGCCTGCTGCAATTTGGCGTCGCCGCCGAAGCCGGCGATCTCAAGATCGAGATTGTGCTTGGCGAAGATGCCGACTTCCGTGCCGATATTCGCCGGTGTGAACGAAAACGACTCGCGCCCGGCATTGCCGACACGGACGAGTTCGGCGGCCGAGACGGCGGACACCGTCATCAGGCCGACCGCCGCCGCTGCGACGAACGTCAGCGCCGACCTCATCGTTCCTCCCACTGCGAGTATTATCCCCGGCCCGATCTTAGCGCATTTCGCCTCCGCTCGGTCTGCACCTCATCAAGCGTCAAATCGTCCCTGAGCACGACGCCATAGGTCTCTTCGGCGAAGCGGCGCGAGACGAACTCCTCGATCACGTCCGAGCGCACCGCCGCCGCGTCACGCTCCAGCGGATCGCCCCAGCCACCGCCGCCACCGGTGCGCACGATCACCTCAGAATCGACCGGCACCGGATAATGGATCGCATCCATGGAGCGGAAATCGTTCTCGCCCGGCTTGCGCAGCAGAAAATCGGCGGTCGTGCCGGCCGTGCCGCCCCACAGCCCCCAGGGCGGACATTCCGCGCGCTTGGGATGATCGAAATTCCAGCGGCCCTCGATCAGGTTGCGCACGCTGGTGTCGATGCCCAGCCCGCCGCGGTGCTTGCCGGCGCCTGCGGAATCCGTGCGCAGCGCGCGCCCTTCGACCAGCACCGGGCATTTGAGCTCGATGCCCTCGATCGAGGCGTTGCGCACGTCGCCCTGGCAGACCGAAACCGTGCCCGACACGCCGTCCTCGGACGGTCGCCCGCCCCAGCCGCCGCCCTCGATGCTCTGCACGACGAAGCGGCGTTGCGTCTTCGGATGCACGCCGAAGAACACGATGGAGCCGCCGAGCAGGCCGTGATGGCCGGCCGGCACCCGGTCCGGCATGGCCTTGGCGAGCGCCCTGATGATGGTGTCGACGACCGTCGGCACGATGATGCTCCAGCCCGCCATCGGCGCCGGAAACTTGGCCATCATGATATTGCCTTCGGGGATGATGACCTTGAGCGCGCGGAACGAGCCTTCGTTGACCGGCTCGAGCGGGCCGGTCAGCGCCTTGTAGGCGACGCGGGCGCCCGCAAAAGTGCGCGAATTGATCGCCGCCTTGCGCTCGCCCGAGGTGGCGGAGAGGTCGATGGTCATGCTGCCATGGTCGACCGTGACCTTGGCGTGGATCGGCACCCGCTCGCCGCGCTTGACACCATCGTCATCGATGAAGGAGCCAGCCTCGTAGACGCCGTCGGCGAGCTTTTCCACCACGTTGCGGCACTTGCGCTCGGTCTCGTCGAATATTTGCGCGATGGCATCGAGAATGGTGTTTTTGCCGTATTTGTCGAACAGCTCGGTCATGCGGCGCACCGCCAAGTGACACGCCGCCATCTGCGATTTCATGTCGCCGAGCGAGGATTCCGGGAAGCGGATGTTGTCCTTGAGCACGCGATAGAGCGTCTCGTTGAGCTTGCCGCGCTCGTAGATTTTCAATTGATCGAGCTGCAGCCCTTCCTGCCATGGATCGGCGACGGTCGGACCGGCGCCAAAACCGGTCGACATGCCGCCGATGTCGATCCAGTGCGCGCGCACCATGGCGAACATCAACAGCGCGCCTTTGTAGAAGTACGGCGTGTAGATGACGATGTTGTTGAGGTGCTGGCCGGCGACCGCCTGGTGATTGGTGATGACGACGTCGCCCGGGGCGAATCCCTTGGCGCCGAAGCGCGCCATGGCGTCGGTGATGATGACGCCGAGATCGGCGACGAAGTGCGACACGCCGCCGACGTTCTGCGAGATCAGCTCGCCCTTGGTGTTGACCAGCGAGGTGCAGAAATCGCGCACCTCGTAGATCATCATGTTGTACGACGTGCGCTGCAGGTCGGCCGCCATCTCGTTGGCGATCGCCGGCAGCGCGTTGCGGATGACTTCAAGCGTGACCGCGTCTAGTCGGTTTTTTTTGTGCTTGATTTTCTTGCGTTTGGCCATCGCGCGTCCTTTCTTATCCTTCCCCTGAAGGGGGAGGTAAAAGGGATTGTGCCCTCATCACACGCCTCCGACGTCGATGATCAATTCGCCGGAGCGTGCCACCCGGCAGGTATCGCCTTTGAACAGCACCGTGGTGGTGCCGTGCTCCTCGATCAGCGCCGGGCCGGCGATGCGCGCGCCGGCGCCGAGATCGGGGCGCTGGTAGATCGGGCAGGATACCGGCTTGTTCGGATCGCCGAGATAGACGTCGCGGCGTTTCGGTTTCGCGGCGGCGCGGGCTCCGAGTTTTGGAAATTTCAGCTTCGCGCGCTTGCCGATGGCCGCAAGGCGGATATTGACCATCTCGACCGGCTCGTCAGGCGAGTGATGCGAATAGCGGTGCTCGTAAAGCGCATCGAACGCGGCGCGGATCTTTTGCCGGTCGCCGCGCTTGATGGCGTCGCGCGACACCGGCACCGAGAGGGTGAATTCCTGGCCGACATAGCGCAGGTCGAGCTCGGTCTGGAATTCGGCCTTGGCGGCATGGCGCAGGCTTTTCTTCGCCTCGCCGGCCATCTCGTCATGCACCTTGGCGAGCACGTCGAAATCGAGGCCCGCCAGATCGCAAAAGAAGGTGCGGGTGAAATCGTGGCGCTCGTCGGCGAGCAACATGCCGAGCGCGGAGAAGTGCGAGGGAAACAGCGGCACGATCACTTTCGGGATGTGCAGTTCGCGCGCGATCGCGCTGACATGCAGGGGTCCCGCGCCGCCGGAAGCAACCAGCGCAAAATCGCGCGGGTCGTAGCCTTTTTCCACCGAGACTTCGCGCACGGCGAGCGACATTTTCGAGATGGCGATTTCGACGATCGCCTGCGCCGCTTCGATGGTGCCCATGCGCAGGGGCTTGGCGACTTTCTGTTCGATGCCGGCGCGCGCGCCGTCGGCGTCGAGCACCATCTGGCCACCGAGGAAATTATGCGGATCGAGCCGGCCGAGCACCACATTGGCGTCGGTGATGGTCGGTTCCGTGCCGCCGCCCCGATAACAAATCGGCCCGGGATCGGCGCCGGCGCTTTGCGGGCCGACTTTGAGCGCGCCGACGTCGTCGGTCCAGGCGATGCTGCCGCCGCCGGCGCCGACTTCGACCACGTCGATCATCGGCAGCATCACCGGATCGCCGCTGGCATAGCCGCCGACATAATAGCCGGGCGCCAAGGTCGGCTCGCCGTCGCGCACCAGGCTGGTCTTTGCCGTGGTGCCGCCCATGTCGAAGGAGATCACGTTGGCGAAGCCGAGCGCCTGGCCGACGCGCGCCGAAGCGATGATGCCGCCGACAGGGCCTGACTCCATCATTGCCACCGGCCGTTCGGTCGCAACCTCAGGCGTCATGACTCCGCCATTGGAGCGCATGATCGAGAGATTGCCGCGAAAGCCGACGCCGCCGAGATTTTGCTTCAGGCTTTTGACATAGCCGCCGACCTTCGGGCCGATGTAAGCGTTGACCACCGTCGTCGACATGCGCTCGAACTCGCGATATTCGCGCAAGATGTCGTGCGACAACGACAGATACGCATTCGGTAGTGCTTCGCGCACCATTGAGCCTGAGATGCGCTCATGATCGGGATTGGCGTAAGCGTGCAACAGGCACACCGCGACCGCTTCGACGCCTTCGGCGGCGAGCGCGCGGCAAGCTTCGGTGACGCTCGCTTTGTTGAGCGGATGGTGCACGTCGCCCGAGCTCATGACGCGCTCGTCGATCTCGCGGGTCAGGTGCCGCGGCACCAGCGGCCGGTGGCGATGGAAGAACAGATTGTAGGCCTCCGGGCGGTTGCCGCGGCCGATGATGTAGACGTCGCGGGTACCGCGGGTGACGATCAGTCCGGTCTTGGCGCCTTTGCGCTCGATCAGCGTGTTGATGGCGATGGTCGAGCCGTGGATCAGCTCTTCGATCGCGGCAGCCGCGAGCCCGCTCTGGCGAATGCAGTCGAGGATGCCTTGCGTCAGCTCGTGCGGTGTCGTCAGGCTCTTGGCCTCGACGAATTTTCCCGCCTTGTCGTCGAAGCCGACGAGGTCGGTAAAGGTGCCGCCGATATCGATGGCAACAGTGATCATCGCCGCGTCCCGAGGTGGTGCGGCTCAAACACGCCTGCACAAGTTGAGAGGAATGCCGTCACGGCGCGGCAGACTATAAGTTTTCCCGCAGAACACAACATGCCCGGCCGTTGATTTACATCAAGGCGGCATGCCGCGGCGGCCGGCCATAATGCGCTGTAATGGATCGAGGAGCGCATCATGTCGCAAAACGTCGGTACGATCGATCGCGCCATCCGCGTCGTCATCGGGCTGGTGCTGATCGCTTTCGCCATTCCGATCGGGTTTCCCTCGACCGGATGGAATTGGATCGGATGGATCGGCGTTGTGCCGATCCTGACGGCCTTCATCGGCAATTGTCCGGCCTATAGCGTGTTCGGCTTTTCGAGCCGCTAGGCAAATGTGCTGCCTGCTTGGAGAGTGTGATGAACAATTGGCTGGAACAAACCAGTGAGCTTTCGGCGCTGCTCAAGAATTTACGCGGCGGCGCTCCTGAGGTGATGAAGGCGTTCGCCGGCATCGCGCAGGCCGCTTTGGCGCCGAAGTCGCTCGACGTGAAAACCAAGGAGCTGATCGCGCTCGGCATCGCGGTCGCGGTGCGCTGCGACGACTGCATCGGCTTTCACGTCAAGGCGGCGCTGCGGCAAGGTGCCTCCCGCGAAGAAGTCACCGATGTGCTCGGCATGGCCATCTGCATGGGCGCCGGGCCATCGGTCATGTATTCCAGTCACGCGCTCGAGGCGTTCAGGCAGTTCGAGACCGAGAGCGCCAATACGTCCGTTGCTCCGGCGTAGCGGCGCGGTCGGCAATGGCGAGGCTTCGATAGAGCGCAGTTCCTCCCACGCTCACATGACCGGCGCCACTGCCGATGACTGCGCGTCACATCGCCAATCAGCGTACACCACTCAGCCAGACAGCTCTGAAGTGGCTGATGCCCATGAACACCGGCATTATTAATACGGGGAGATTTGCCACATTTGCCCGGAGAAATTGCCACACGTTGCCATGGTCGGCTTGTTGTTTATGCCGTCGTTGATGATGTCGAGACACTTATTTGGACCAGTGAACTTCGTTCGGAATTTATGAAATCCCGGCTTTCCGCTCGGCGAAATTGTCCACATCTGTCCCGTGAAATTGCCGCACGTTGCCATGGTCAGCTTGTTGTTTTGACCGTCGTTGATGATGTCGAGGCACTTGTCCGGACCGGTAAACTCGGTTCTTAATTTGTAATATCCACGCGTTCCGGCCGGCAAAATTGTCCACGCCTGCCCTGAGAAATTGCCGCACGTTGCCATGATCGGCGTATTGTTTAGGCCGTCGTTGATGATGTCGAGACACTTCTCTGGGCCGGTGAACTCTGTGCGAAGGCGATTGGGCGTAGGATTAGCCGCGTGAACTTCTGTGAGGGACCAACCGAGCAGAAGCCCAAACGCAGTCGCAATCAGTATTTTATTTGACATGGAATCCTCCCGATATCCGCGGCGGTAACGACATCCGTCGCCCGCCAGCAGGCAATCTATCGCACTCGGCTGGAATTGACAACTATAACGTGTATAAAATAAGCTTCACGCTTGGATGGCGGAAATCGCACCGCGAGCCGGTGCCCGTCTCCATTCGCGCAACATTTCGCCATGGCGCCCTATTGCTTCGACGGATGCTTCCGCCGCATCTCGTGCGATGAATTGACGGTGGCGTGCAGGTTGCGGGCGAATTCGACGGCGCCATACACCGCCATGTCGGGCGCGGTCTTGACGTATTCCTTGACGCCGAGGATCGCCGGCCGCGGCGCTTTCAAAATTGCGGCGCATAGTGTGGCCACTGCTTCGTCGAGTTTCGCCGCCGGCACTACGTCGCTGACGATGCCGAAGCTGAGCGCGCGCTCGGGCGTGATCTCGGCCTGCGAATAGACCAGGTAGCTCATCGCCTTGCGCGGCATCCTGTCGACGAAGGACGACATCACCATGGTCGGCAAAATGTTGTGCGCCATTTCCGGGACCTGAAACACCGCCTTGTCGCTTGCCAGCGTGATGTCGCAGGCCGCGGCGATGGCGCAGCCGAAGCCGAGCGCGCGGCCTTGCACCACGGCAACAATCGGGATTTTGGCGTTGCGCATGGCGCCGTAGCAGTTGAACACCACGTCGCTGAAGGTGCGGCGCTCGAGCGCGTCGGGATCCTGCTTCGGGTTAGAGCCCATCACGGCGCGGCCGACGCAGAAATCCGCACCGGCGCCGCGCAGCACGACGACGTTCGAGGTCTTCTCCGCGCTTTCGATGATGCCGGTCAGTTCCGCGACCATCTCGTCGGACACCGCATTGCCGCGCTCCGGCTGGTTCAAGGTGATGCGCAGGATCGCTCCGTCTTGCTGGGTCAGAATGTCGGGCATGGTTGCTCCTCATGAGTATGACCGTCATCCTGAGGTGCCCGCCGAAGGCGGGCCTCGAAGGATGCACGGCCCGGGCCGTCGCCCTTCGAGGCTCGCTGCGCTCGCACCTCAGGGTGACGGAAGAGAGTCATCGTTACGCTTTAGACGACTGGATGGCGCGCCAGATGCTTTCCGGCGTCACCGGCATTTCGATGTGGGTCACGCCGAATTCGGAGAGCGCGTCGACCACGGCATTGACCACGGCGCCGAGCGCGCCGGTGGTCCCGCCTTCGCCGGCGCCGCGCACGCCGAGCCGGTTGGTCGGCGTCAGAACTTGGCTGATATCGGTGGTGAACGACGGCAGCAGATCGGCGCGCGGCATGGCGTAGTCCATGAACGACGCCGAGAGCAGTTGCCCATGCGCATCGTAGCTGCAGCACTCCCACAGCGCTTGGCCGATGCCTTGCGCAGCGCCGCCGTGGGTTTGGCCGTCGACGACCATCGGGTTGATGGCGCGGCCGACGTCGTCGACCGCGGTGTAGCGCACAAGATCGAGCTTGCCGGTCTGCGGATCGATCTCGACCTCGCAGACGTGGGCGCCATAGGGAAAGCCGAGCTGCTTGATGGTCTCGTCGGCGGTCGCGGCCAGCGGCCCGCGCAAATCCTCCGGGAGGTCTTTACTATTGGCCGCCGCCGCGGCGACGTCGAAAATGCCGACCGAGCGGTCGGTGCCTTTGACGGTGAAGCGGCCGCCCGCAAAGGCGATATCGTCCTCGGCGGTTTCCAGCATGTGGGCGGCGATCTTCTTGCCCTTCTCGACGATCAGGTCGGAGGCATTGCCCATGACGATGCCGGCAAGCCGCATCGAGCGCGCCGAATGCGAGCCGCCGCCCTCCTTGACGATGTCGGTGTCGCTCTCGTCGACATAGACGTCGTCGAATGGCACGCCGAGCCACTCCGCGACGCATTGGGCAAACGTGGTCTCATGGCTTTGCCCGCTCGAGAGCGTGCCGACAACGACGTCGACCCGGCCTTGCGGATGCACGGTGATGTCGGCGCGCTCGCGCGGATAGCCGCCGGTGGTTTCGAGATAGCAGCACAGCCCGATGCCGCGCAGGCGTTTGCGTTTCCGTGCCTCGGCACGGCGGCGCTTAAAACCCGCCCAGTCGCCGAGCGCCATGGCGCGATCCATCACCACGCGATAGGTGCCGTTGTCGTAAGTAATGCCTTGCGGATTCTTGTAGGGAAACGCCGACGGCGGAATGAGATTGCGCTTGCGCAGCGCGACGCGATCGAAGCCGTGCTCAAGCGCTGCTTTGTCGATCAGCCGCTCGATGACGTAGATGACTTCGGGCCGGCCGGCGCTGCGATACGGCGTGGTGCACATGGTGGTCGAGAGCACCGCGCGGGCGGAAATGTGGGAGACCGGAATGCGATAGCCCGAGGTCGCCAATCCGACGCCCTTGACCAGCGGCACATAGGAGCCGCTGTGCGCCCCGACATTGCTGAGATTGTTGGTGCGCAGCGCCAGGAAGCGGCCGTCGGCGTCGAGCGCCAGCTCGGCGGACACCGTGAGATCGCGGCCCATATAGTCGGTGACGAAGGCCTCGTGGCGCTCCGCGGTCCATTTCACCGGGCGCCCGACCTTGCGCGAGCCCCAGACCACCAGCGCGAATTCGGGAAAGAAGCTGTTGCGGGTGCCGAAATTGCCGCCGATCTCGTGGGCGACGACGCGCACGGATTCGAACGGCACGCTCAAGATCGCCGCGATCTCTTTCTTCTGCCGCACGATGCCGCCGGAGCCGGCGTAGAGCGTGTAGCGCTCGGTCGCCGGATCGTAGACGCCGACCGCGGCGCGCGGCTCCATCGGCACGCCGGTGACGCGATTGACCCAGGTGTCGAGCCGCGTGACGTGGGCGGCGCGCGCGAACGCCGCATCGGTCGCCTTGGCGTCGCCGACCTCGGCGTCGATCATGATGTTGGGCAAGTCGTCGTAGAGTCGCGGCGCGTCGGGTTCGACGGCGGCCGTCGCGTCGATTACCGCCGGCAACGGCGCGTAGTCGACGACGACTTTCTCGGCGGCATCCTTGGCCGCCGCGATCGTCTCGGCGATGACGAAGGCGACCGCGGCGCCGACGTGGCGGACGCGATCGGTCGCCAGCACGTGATGCGGCGCTATCGGCACCGGCGAGCCGTCGCGATTATGCAGCACGATGTCGGGCGGCGTGCCGGCGGCGGCGAGATGCGGGATGCGCTTGAGCCCGTCGGCCAGCGCGTCCTGGCCGGTCAGCACCGCGAGCACGCCGGGCATGGCGCGCGCCGCGGCCACGTCGATCGAACGGATCAGCGCATGGGCATGCGGCGAGCGCACCACGGCGCCATAGGCCTGGTCGGGCAGATTGACGTCGTCGCTGTAATTGCCGCGGCCGGTGACGAGGCGTGCGTCTTCCTTGCGGCGTACCGTTTGTCCGATGCCTGCATTCATGATGGCGAGAGTACAAAACGAGTGGCGGGAGGCGATAGTCTCACAGCGAAACGGGGGCGGCTACCTCCTTTCCGTTGCTTTCCGCCGCGTATGCATGGCTCCGGCGCGGTCGAAGGCTTGCCGGGCGGCCAAGACGTTAATGAGCGGTAAATGCCCAAAGCCCGGCAAAGCCTTGCTCGCAGAGCGCGAATGGACGCGTCGTTTAACCAAATTCGAACCCGGATCGTGCCATCAAGGCGCTGAAATATCCTGCAAAATGGCGGTCGATCGCTTGTCCCATTATCTTCGTGCCCTGTTGCAGCCCGCGCCGCTCTTCGGCTTGGCGATCATCGCCGTTTTCTGGATCGGCCTCGTCTTCCTGGTACCGGACGCGTCGGGAACGCTCGCCGACTACGAGCGCCATCGCGAGGTCTATTTCGCCGCCGCCGCGGTGCTCACGCTCCTCGAGCTGATCACCGTTGCCGCCGGCGTCCGCCGGCAATTGTCGCTGGAAAAAACCAATCTGCGTTTCACTACGGCGCTGGAGAACATGACGCACGGCCTGTGCATGTTCGACGGCAATAAGCGCCTGGTCATTTGCAACGAGCGTTACGCAGGTCTGTATCGCCTGCCGCCCGAACTGTTGCAAGCCGGCACATCGCACGAGGCGATCATCGCGCATCGCGTCATGAATGGCCTGCTCAAGGGCGACAAGAGTGCCGGCGCGGTGGATAAAAAACTCGGCGCCTTGGATAAGCATTCCGCCGAAAAAGTTTCGAGCCGGATCGACGAGCTTGCCGACGGCCGGCTGATCCGCGTCGTCCGGCAGCCGATGCCGGACGGTGGCTGGGTGGCGACGCATGAGGACATCACCGAGCGGCAACGGCTCGAAGCGCAGCGCGACACCATGCTGGCGCAAGAGAACCGCCGACTGGCGACCGAGAGCGCGATCTCGTCGTTCCGCAAGCGGGTCGAGGACGTGCTCGGTACCGTCAGCAACTCCACCGACGCGATGAAATCGACCGCCAACGCGCTGATCGGCTCGTCGCACGAGACGACGCAGCACGCCGACGGGGCGCTGCGCGAATCCAACGACGCTGCGGCCAACGTCACACTGGTTGCCGGTTCGGCCGAGGAATTGTCGGCCTCGATCGCGGAGATCAATCAGCAACTGGCGCAGACCACGGAGTTAGTTGGCAACGCCGTGAGCAACGCCAAGGCGACCAACGGCCAATATGCCGGTCTGCAACAGGCGGCGCAGAAGATCGGCGACGTCGTCGCGCTGATCCGCAACATCGCCGGCCAGACCAACCTGTTGGCGCTCAACGCCACCATCGAGGCGGCGCGCGCCGGCGAGGCGGGGCGCGGTTTTGCCGTCGTCGCATCGGAAGTCAAATCGCTGGCGGTTGAAACCGCCAAGGCGACCGAAGAGATCGCGCGTCACATCATGGCGGTGCAGGAATCGACCGGCGGCGCCGTCGCGGCGGTGCACGGCATCGAGCAGAGCATGAACGAGATCTCGACGCGCGCCGCCAGCGCTGCCGCGTCGATCCTGCAGCAGAGCGCCGCGACGTCGGAGATTTCGCGCAATGCCGTGAACGCGGCGAGCGGCACGAGCCTCGTCGTCTCGGCGCTGGGCAAGGTCTCGGAAGCCGCCATCGGAACCCGCGCCGCGGCCGAGACCGTGCTGACCGCGTCGCAATCGGTCGACACCTCGGTCGGCAATCTGCGCGCCGAGATCGAAAGCTTCCTCGACAAGGTCGCGATCTGAGACTGAAAGATCGCTGTGCGTCAGCGCTTCCTGCGTTGCGGCGCAATGTAGCGATCCGGTCGCTGTCGGAGGCAAAGCGAACATGGAGGCACACTGAAGAATCGGTCATTCCTGACCCTGAGCGACACTTCGCGACTGTCAATTACCGCATCGCGAAAGGATCATTCGATCACCTCGTCAGCGATGGCGAGCAGTGTCGGTGGGACGGCAATGCCAAACGACTTCGCGGTCTTGAGATTGATGACCATCACGAATTTGGTCGGCTGTGAAACCGCAAGTCGGCCGGCTTCTCGCCTTTGAGGACCCGGCCCGTATAGTTGCCGGTCTCGCGATACGCGTTCGCCAAATCCGGCCCGTAGCTCATCAAGCCCCCGACTTGGGGAAACTCGCGGATCACATAGGTTGAGGGTACCGCATGACGCAGAGACAACGTGGCGAGTTGAGCGATTTGGCTGGTGAAGAACTCGTCGGGCGCGATCAGCACTGCGTCGGTGTGGTTTTGCGCCGCAGTCGTGAACGCCTCCTCGATTTCGCTATCTGTGCCGGCATAAAGAATATCGACGTGCGTTCCGAGGGCACCTGCATTCGCCTGCAGACCCTTTAGCGTTTCATCGGTCAGTGCATTATGCGAGTTACCCAGCACAGCGAAGCGCGTGGCTGCGGGCATCAGTTCGCGCAAAACCCCGAGCCGCTTTCCCGCAAGGCCGCCGGTCATGATGCTAACGCCAGTGACGTTGCCTCCCGGCCGGCTGAAGCTTGCGACAAGACCTAGGGCGACGGGGTCGCCGCCGCTGCCGAAGACGATCGGAATTGTCGCGGTCGCAGCCTTGGCTGCAAGTGTTGCTTGAGTGGAAAGCGGTGTCGCAATAACGGCCACGTTGCGCCGGGCCAGATCGGCCGCCATTTCCGGCAGCCGATTGAGCTGCCCCGCAGCCCAGCGGTATTCGATCGTCACGTTCTGGCCCTCGACATAGCCGGCTCCGCTTAAGCCCTGGCGGAGATCCGCCAGGAAATGGGCGTTTGGTTCCGGCGAACCGGCATGGAGAAACCCAATCACCGGCATCGCCGGCTGCTGCGCCCGTGCTACGAGCGGCCAAGCGACAGGCGTGATGCCGAGCGCAAATATGAATTGGCGCCGTCCAATACCGATTGCCATTTGACCCGGCCTCCGCTGGGATCACGCCCCGCTGCAATAGCGCGAAGGTTATCACGCACCGAACGGTAGGTCTGGCCCCACCGTCAGTCACCGCAATGCAGCGATCCGGTCGCCGTCGGAGGCAAAGCGAACATGGAGGCACACTGAAGAATCGGTCGTTCCTGACCCGAAGCGGTCGTCGAGTCGCTGAAAATGGATTATCTTTGACTTTCGCTGAAGCTGAGGTAGTCGAGGCTCTTTCTGATGGCATCTGAACCTGTCGCACGCAGCGATTCCTTTACGGTGTTCATTCCCGAGCTCGAACGTCTTATCGCGGAAGTCATGGAGGAATGGAAGGTTCCGGGCCTTGCCGTTGTAGTCGTGCAAAACGGGGAGGTGGCGTTCGTTAGGCCCTATGGCCTTCGCGATGTCGAAGCCGGCTTGAAGGTGACAACCGACACCCAGTTCCAACTCATGTCGGTCTCGAAGTCGTTCACCGCCACGGGCTTGGCCCTTTTGGTGGACGAACGGCGCATGGATTGGAAGAAGCCGGTACGGGAATACATCCCGGAATTCTGGCTACATGACGCCATAGCGAGCGACCGCGTCACGGTGCGCGATTTGCTTTGCCACCATTCCGGATTGCCACGCCACGATTGGATTTGGCTGCCCGGCGATCTGTTACCCGCACAAATGCTGGCGGCGATGCGCTATCTCGAGCCGAGCGACGACATTCGCACTACCTTCCAATACTCGAACCTCGGCTACCTTGTCGCGAGTATGGTGGCCGAACGCGTCAGCGGTCAGGGCTGGGCCGAATTCACTCGCGCGCTGACCGACAAGCTGCACATGGATGTGACGTTCACTGTGGAGGAGCTTGCCGCAGCCGCCGACGCTGCGGTGCCTTACGCGATGGAGGGGGACACCCGCCTGCGCTCGAAGTTCTGGCCTGTTAGCGTGACGGCTGCGGGAGGCATGAGCACGTCGATTGCGAGCTTCGCGAACTGGCTTCGTTTTCATCTCGGCAAGGGCGAGTTTGAAGGACAACGGCTCCTATCACCGGGCTTGATACAGGAGCTTCAAAAACCGCGTGTGCATGTCGGGGCACCTGAATTCGCCGAGTACAGCGATGTGCATTATGGCCTCGGCTTTCGCTCGCACAGGTATCGCGGAGAGCGCGTGGTGTGGCTCGGAGGCGGCTTTACCGGCACGAACACGCTGCTGATGATGCTGCCCGATCGTGGCGTCGGTGTTGCCGTACTCGCCAATAATGGCATGGTTCCGCTATTTGCTCCGCACATACTCGCGAATTATGTCTTCGACCGCGTGTGCGGCAAAGAGCCGGCACCCTGGCTCGATCGTTTTCGTGAGCGGCGCCGCAAATTCGTAGCCCAGCAAGACGTTGACCGACAGGCTGGGAAAGCCTCACGGAGGCCAGCCACCCAGCCGGGCCGTGACCTCGCGGACTATGCCGGTGACTACGAGCATCCAGGCTACGGTCGGATCACGATCACCCATGCCGAAGGCAAATTGCACTGGGCGTTTCGCGGCATGTCCGAGCCGCTCGCGCATCGGCACTACGATACGTTCGAGCTGCCCGAGGCACCCGAGTCGCCCGGCGGCCTGCTACCCGGTCAGCTTGCCCTCTCATTTTCCACCGACCGCGAAGGCAATATTGCTAGTGTGGCAGTTCCGTTCGAGCCGCTCGTCAAGGACATCGCCTTCACCCGCATTGCGGCCGGCGATTGCACGCCTCTCTGAGACGAGAATGTCCGCTTGTGGCCCTTCGCGTGGTTTCGCGGCGACGCAGCAAACGGTCGCTTTCGGGGGATAGCGGACATCGAGCCGGATTCAAGAGCAAGCGGTCTAGGCTAGATATTCAGCGCTGGGCGGGCGGAAATTCCTTGCGCCAATGCTGCGCGATATCGGCGCCGGTGCAAAACCAGACCCGATCGAAACCGCGCATGTAGTCGAGAACTTTGATCAGGCCCCGGCAGCGGCCGGGCCGGCCGATCAGCCGGTCATGCAGGCCGATGGAAAGCAGTTTTGGCGCGCCGTCGCGGCCTTCGCGGTAGAGCACATCGAACGCGTCGCGGATATAGCTGAAAAAATGCTCGCTGGTGGAAAAGCCGCTGTTCTCGTTGAAGCGATTGTCGTTGGCCTCGTACGAATAAGGAATCACGAGATGCGGCCGGTCGGCGATTTGCAGCCAATAGGGCAATTCGTCGGCGAGTGAATCGCGGTCGTATAAGAAGCCGCCGGCCTCGACCAAAAGCCGCCGCGTATTGGGACCAGGGCGCCCCGTCATCCAGCCGACCGGCCGCGTGCCGCAGAGCCTGGTCAGAATGTCGACGGCGCGCCGGATGTGCTCGCGCTCGACCGCTTCGGCGACGGCACCGTAGTCGATCCAGCGATAGCCGTGACTGACGATTTCGTGGCCCTGCGCGACGCAGGCCGTGGCCAATGCGGGATTTTGCTCGAGAGCGCGAGCGACACCGAGGATGCTCGCCTTGACGCCAAAATCCTGCAGCACCTTGAGCACCCGCCAGGCGCCGCGGCGGCTGCCGTATTCGAAGACCGATTCGACGAGCGGCACGCGCCGGCCGCGCTGGGCGCTCACGCCGATATCGTTGAGCATGCCCTCGGACTCCTCGTCGCCGTTGATCAGGGACGATTCGCCGCCACCCTCGATGTTGAGATTGAAGTTGACCGCGATCAGCGCGTCGCCGGGCCAGCGCGGATGCGGCGGCGTCTCGCCATAGCCGACGAGGTCGCGCGCGATCATTGGATCCGGTTTGGGTTCGAACATCGTCGCATTCAAAGTGGCGGTGCAAGCGGCGCGGTGCAGGGATCGTAGCAATAAAACCAGTCGGTGTCGGTCGGCCCGCGCATCCAGCTGTTTTCCAGCGAGATGCGCTGGACGTCGCCGACCCGCGGTATTCGTGTCGCCATGTACGAGGCGAAGGCTTCCTCGCGGTCGCCGAATGTGGTCAGGCAGCGGCTCAAGATCGCGGCGTCCTCCACCGCCATGGCGCCACCCGCCGCCATATAGGGTGGCACCGGATGACAAGCGTCGCCCAACAGCACGATGCGGCTGTCGTGGCCGCCGCTCCAGCAATCGTTGCGCTCCCGATCGTAGATCGGCCACAGGCTGACGCTTTGCACGGCCTGCAACACGCGCTGCAGATCGGCGTGGAAGTGCGCAAATGACGCCAGGTATTGCTCCCGGGTCGTCGGCACCGAGGCCTCGTCGCCATCCCAATGCGACACCGGCACGACGCCGATGGCGTAAACCTCGTCGCGCCGGCCGGTCAGGTAATAGGGCAGGCAGTGCCGATCCGTGCCCCACCATTTGGTGCAATCGGGAATCCGCAGGCCATTGAGGCGATCCGCCGGAAAGATCGCCCGATAGGCGGCGGCGCCGCAGAATCGCGGCGCCTCGGCGCCGAGCAGACAATCCCGCACCTTAGAACGGATGCCGTCGGCGCCGATCACGATGTCCGCCTCCGCCGCAGTGCCGTTGGCGAAGATCAGCCGCACCGCATCGGCTCTCTCGTCCAGCTCCACCAGCTGATGATCGAATGCGATCGTTCCGGGCGCCACGGCGTGCGCCAGCACCGTGTGCAAGTCGCCGCGATGGATGTGGACGTAGGGGCCGCCATGACGGCGCTCGCTCGCCGCGTCAAACACGATCTCATACATCGTTTCGCCGCTATCCCAGGCGCGGCTGATATATTGCTGCGATTTGATGCCGGCGGCGATGAGCGCGTCCTCCAGCCCGAGCCGGCGCAGCACCTTGGTGGCGTTGGCCGACAGAATGATGCCGGCGCCGATCCGCGAAAACGCCGGCGCCTGTTCGAAAACTTTTACGGCAAAGCCTGAGCGTTGCAGGAAGCCGGCGGCGCACAGGCCGCCAAGGCCGGCGCCGACGACCGCGATGCGTTGCCGGGCGCTCAATGCGCGGCTGGCGTTTCGCCGTCGACGCGATAAAAGCCGAGCCGCTGCATCACCGGCTCGTCGGTGACGCGCAGCAACAGCGCGTCTTCGGCGGCTTCGTGGAAGTGCGGCCGCCAGGCCGGCGCGGCGATGACGTCGCCGCGGCGCCATTCGAAGCGCTCGCCGTCGACCGTGGTCGCGCCTGAGCCTTTGACCGCCGCATACATATTGTTGGCGGTGGTGCGGTACGGCGCGGTTTTGACTTTTGGCGCCAGCCGCATCATGTGCAGCCCGATGGTGTCCATGGCCGGATTGCCGAGCTCCACCTGCGTCCCGAATTTGCCGGCCGGCGTGGGCGCTGAGGCATCGAGGCGCTTTAGCGTTTCGCTCAACGGAAACACGAACGGTGATTCCTTGGTCGGCGGCGTGCTGTTGGACGGCGCGTGGCTCTCCTCCTCGTTCGGCTCGAAGAACATCGGCTCGAGCAGTTGCACCAGCGGCACGTCGAGGAAATCGAGCCAGTAGGCGCAGGCGCGGCTGTCGTTGCCGTGGCCGTGGCTCGACCAGTTCGGGGTGAGCAGCACGTCGCCGGGCTCCATGGCGATCTTGACGCCATCCACTTCGGTGTAGACGCCGGCATCGGAATCCAGAATGAGCCGCAGCGCATTGGGCGTATGGCGATGCGAGCGCGCCCATTCGCCCGGCATGATCATCTGATAGGCCGCCACCATGGTGCGCACGGTGCCGTAGCTCGCGTCCGACACCGGATTATAGAGGATGAGATTGCGCCGCTCGGCGAGCTCGGTGTTGATCAGCCGGCCGGCGGCATCGAGCGCGCCACGGGCCTGCTCGTATTTCCAGTGCGCCGGAGCAAAATTCTTCTTCGGCTCCGGCCACAACGAGGCGACCTTCTTGGCCCAGCCCGGCGCGATGCCGATCTGGCCGAGCTTGCCGTAGAGATCTTCGAGTGTGCCGGATTGGGCGAGTTCTTCGCGGGAGGGGACCTTCATCGGATGCCTCGGCTCTTGGGGGTCGGCTCTTGGGAATGGTTCAATCCATCTTATCGCGAGGCGGCGCCGCGCACCACGTCGATAACGCATAGGGAGTCTTCCGGCGTGCGGTCGCCGCGCCAGGCGACATGGCCGTCAGGCCGCACCAATACGAACCGGCGTTCGTAAAGCGCGGCAATATGCGGCTCGGCAATGGCGGTGAAGGACAGCGGCAGATGACGCTTTCGCGCTGCCTCCAGGAGCGGCGCCGCCTCGGCTGCGTCCGCGCCGAAACCGAGCAGCGCAAATCCGCGTCCGAACAGATCCAGCGTCGAGCGGCCGTCGGCGAGGAAGGCATGGGGCGCGCGGTGGCCGGGCCGTGCGGTCGGCACATAAGCGCGCGGGTCGTCGGGCGGCGCCGCGGTGCCGTCGGGCCAGCAGACCGGCGAGTTTTCGTAGCGGTAGCCGAGATGGGCGCCGAGCGTGAACCATTCGCGGCGCATGGTCTCGGAAAATTCGCGCCCGACCTTTGCACGCGTCGCCGCGCCTTGCGGGGTGTCGTCCAGAAGATCGGGGTGAGGGGGAACGGACAACATGCGGCGCAGATTGCCGCTCGCCTCGGTGACATTGCGCGTCCCAATCGGTTGGCGTTCGATGCCGTAGGAATCGAGCAAGCCTTCGCCGCCCCAGCCTTCGAGCGTGGCGGCGAGCTTCCACGACAGGTCAACGACGTCCTGGATGCCGGTATTCATGCCAAAACCGCCGGTCGGCGACATGACGTGGACGGAATCGCCGGCGATAAAACCGCGGCCGCCCCGATAACGCTCGGCGACCAGCTCGCGGCGCACCCACGGCAGCACGCTCAATATCTCGAACTCGAAATCGCGGCCGACGGCGCGGCGGATCGCCGCCTTGATGTCGTCGGTCGTATAGTCGCGCTGCTCGGCGCCGCCGATGATGGAAAACCGCCATTCGTCGCGGCCGTTGATGGCGACGATGGTCGCCCAGGTGCCTTCCGGCCCGATGAAGATGTGGCGGTAGGCCTTGCCTTTGTCGTGCAGCGACAACAGCTGCGGGCAGCGGAAGATCACATTGGTGGTGTAGGTCAGCACCGGATTGCCCTGCATGGCGATGCCAAGGGTCTCGCGCACAAGACTGCGCGCGCCGTCGCAGCCGACGATGTAGCGCGCCAGAATTTCCTCGCGCGCGCCGGTCTCGGCGTTCTCGACCACGGCGGTGACCAGATCGGCATTCTGCGTGAACGAGACGAGTCGCGTGCGGTAGCGCAGCGCGACATTTTTTTGCGACGCCGCAAAAGCGCGCAAAATCGGATCGAACATGTTTTGCGGGCAGCGCTCGCGCCGCTGCGGGCTTTCCTTCGGCGGCGGCGCCTGGCCGATGCCGGGGAAGCGCTCGCGCCCGAGCTCGTAGCCGGTGAGGCTGGTCAGGTAGATATTGTCCTGGGCGTAGTCGCGCGGGTAGGGCGAGCCTTCGACCGCCGGCACAATGCCCCAGCGCCGGCAGAATTCCATGGTGCGGATGCCGACCAGATCCATGCGCGGCTGATAGATCGAGCCGTCGCTCTGCTCGACGAGCGTGCAGGCAATGCCGCGCCAGCCGAGATCGCCGGCAAGCGCGAGCCCTACGGGCCCGCCGCCGATCACCAGAACCGGTACGATGTCATTGTGCACGTGTTGCGACCCGATGCGCTGCGATCATATGCAGCGGCCGGCCGAAAAAGTGAAGCATGCGCGTCGCCCCATCGGGGATACTGGCCCTCCGTCTCGCGGCGCGTTGTGGCGCGCGAGCTTGTCACGCGCGAAGCGCGAACGGATCGCGCGCCAGAAAAATACGGTCACGTGAAGCGCGAAACCGGTTCGGTCCAAGGAAAGGGCAGGGGTGGGGCCTGCCTTTCTTTCTTCCGTTACGTCCGTTTCGCCGTAGCCCGGATGAGCGAAGCGACATCCGGGAACGACTGCGCGGCTTCACCGCCGCTCCCCGGGTCTCGCTTCGCTCACCCGGGCTACGAAATTTGAAGGAAGCGGAACGCCGGCAAACGCAGGGTAGCCACCGCCGCATCTTGCGATGCGGCGCGCGCTCTTTTGGAGCGCGCACGCTTGACGGCGTTCCACCACGGCTCTCACCTCAGGGAATTATTCCATCCCAAAGGCTCAGCTTCAGGCCAGGCTTCCTGGGACGTGGTCTGAACGGGCGTTACCCGCCTTCGCCTGTCCCAGTCCAGGGAAGCACCTCCCACCCCGGTCGTAATGCCGGGAGACATGATGCCCAAGCCGCCCGGGAGCAGGCTGCAAACCCGCCCGCGGGCACCGCCCTCGCTCCCATGACGCGATGTGCCTCCGCGCCATGTCCTTCACTGGAGCGAGGATTGTGATGTAACTGGAATAGGGACGTATGTCAAGTGGTCGTCGCGGAAAAAGTTACGATCGACCGTAGGCTGGCGACGGCATCATGTCGGCGAACGATTTCACGCAATCGCCCTTCGGATAGGGCAGGCGCTCCATCACCATGTCGAGGTGATCGACTTGACGACCGCCTGAGGGCGTGAATACTCCCAATCGGTGCCAATAGAGGTTCAGCGAGCCCGACGTACGCGTCCTCCTCGCCGGTCCCCTGTTCGGCCCCTAACGTCTTTGGCCCTTTGGGCGAACGCGGAGGTCTGAAATGCGCTTCATGGGCGCGGCATTGCCGCACGCCAGCTACTTCTTGTCTTTTAGCTTTCAATCAGCACGCAGGTCACTTCTCTTTCGCTTCGAGCGCCGAGTATCTTCGGGCGTCGCTGACCAACGTGCTCATCAACGTGTCGCCGCGCCCGAAAAGGGGCTTGCTGGACACGGGTCAAATGACAAAAGCGGTGCTGCCATTCGCCCCGGCACCCGATCAAGCGCTTAGCCATCCTGACGTCGCGCGCCCGCGAGCATGACAACCGTCCACCTCGCGACGCGCAGCCGCATGCCACATCGACACCGGTCTACGTGGGCCGCCCTCGAGGAGACAAGCCATGTTCAAGGTAGAGAATGCCGATTTTATCGCTGACAAACTCGCAGCTGAGTTGCTGCCGAATCAGGAATTTCGCGAAGTTCTGAAAAATGCACTCGAAGCCGTGGAACGTCGAATGACCACTCACGGCGTCACGAAGGGGGGCCGGATCGAGTTCGACGTCGATTGGAGTATGCACGCCGAAACAGGAAACTGGTACGTAGCCTGCTCCGATAACGGCGATGGGATGACTCAATCGGAGCTTGAGAAATACACGACTACCTTGGCAGTACAAGGCGCGGGACGCAGTCAATCCATCCGCGGCAATCAGGGCATGGGGCTAAAGATTGCCGGTCCGACGCGACACAAGAGGGGCCTGCTCATCAGATCCTGGAAAAGCGGCGAACGGACGATGGTCCAAGTCGGCTGGAACGAAAACGACAGCCAGTACGGACTCATTCCGATCGGAGCAAACGACGATTTGGTGGTAACCGCCGCGTCGGAGCTGTTTCCGAAGTTTGTCGGTGATCAAAGGTCCGGGACGGTCGTGACGTTTCTCGGCAATGTAGACGGCGATAATACGTTCGTGCCCGGAACGACCAAAGGATGGCTATTCAAATATCTAAATACGCGATTCTTTAGGCTCTCAAACAAAAACATCGAGGTTGTCGTCCGCGTACCTAGCGGAGATCAGCAGGAGTGGCCGCACACCGCCGCAGAAGCTGTGCTACGCATGAGGGGCGAGGGAAGGGCGTTTAGCCTCCAGCACGTCAACGGGACCGGTGAAGTCTGGGATGACGCTGCCAGTAAGACTGGTGGTGCGAACGGCACTGTAGATCTCGCGGGCGAGGGCGGCATTGGAATCCCGCCGGCGAAGCTTCATTGGTGGGTGATGCCCTCCACGGGTGTTGATGTGTCTAGCCGTACTCACAGCGGCGGTTCATTCGCTGTTCTCTATGACAACGAACTGCACGACTGGAAGACAAGCAACCAGGCGAACACTTACTTCGCTCGCCTCGGGATACTGTTTGGTAAATCTAGAATTATGTTCGTCCTTGAGCCCCAGGGGTCCACGGTCACATCCGACTTTGCGCGTTCGCACGTGCTCGTTGGCGGAACGCCCGTGTTCGAGACCGATGCGTGGCTGCTGTGGGCCGACCAGTTTCGCAGGGCAATCCCCGAGGCCATCAAAATCACCATTGAAGAGGAGCGAGACAAACTCCAGGCCGAGGATCCCGATCGCATGAAGCGGATTCGTGAACGTCTGCGCGAGGTAATGCAGCTGCTGCGTCCCCGTCGATTTCGGCGTTCGAAAGAGGGCGAGCTTCGGGGTGGACCAGAGGTCGTCGGAGCAAACTCGGGTGCAGGTACAATATTAGAGATACCGGTCAAATCGGGTACGCGTCGACGCCGAGGTAGTGGACGTGGCATTGGTGCTGTATTGTCTGACCTTGAGGATCGCGATGCCTCACCGGCGCAGGAAGAGAAGATTCAACGCACGCTGGAGCCTATCTGGGTGACCGAGCAAGAAGCTGAAAACAGTTCGATCGTAAACGGCAACGGTAATGGCCTGCACGACCGTGCCGCTGCACTCGCAGGCCAAGATGGTCGGACGGCCGATGTTCTACTGCTGAACCGCGATTTCCGCGGATACCAATCCATGATGGCCGCGGTCAACGAATGGGCAAACCCGGAAGCTGACAACGACAAAGCGTTGAAAATTGAATCGCTAGTACGCGAGTGGACGGAACAGAAGATGATTGAGGCTGTGGAAGGCCTTCGACAACTCGAAAATGGTCGAACATGGCTCACCGAACACTATGACGAGGCCTTGAGCCCTGTGGCGTTGACGGCCGCGTTCATGGCGGACCGTTATCACACGTTGCGCGAGGTGAAGCGCGCCATCGGCGCGTTACGACAGACTGGCTCTACAGCTGCTGCCTAGGGGCGTTTGCGACCGAGCGCCGGCGGACGGCCGCGACAATGCGCGCGGCCGCCTCGCTTGGCAGTTCGTGCTCCCACACTCGCTCGACGTGCCAACCTGCCTTGCGGAGCCGGCGATTCGTATCTTGATCGCGGTTCCGATTAGTCCGCAACTTCTCCGCCCACCAAGCTGCATTTGCCTTCGGAAAGGTGCGGTGCAAGGGACAGCAGTGCCAGAAGCAACCGTCTACGAACACGGCGACCTTCGCACCGGAGAATAGGATATCGGCCCGTCGCCTCACTCCGGCCGAGATCGGCATGTCGACTCGGAAGCGAAGGCCACTTGCGTGAAGGCAGCGTCGTAACGAAACCTCTGGCTTTGTATCCCGTCTTCGGGCGGCCTGCATTCGCTTCAGCGCGGCCGGCGACGAGGCGGGTGGACGCCTACCACTCATCATGCTCATTTCCGCCCAATTGGCACTTCCGTCGACTGCGCGAGCGCGGCAACGAGGTGGCGCCCCAACTCGACCATTAAGAGCGGCGGAACGGCATTCCCGATTGCCTTTGCAAGTACTCCGCGCGGTGTGCTTTTGCCGAAATCGAACCAATCGGGAAAGGTCTGAAGTCGGGCGGCTTCGTGGGGTGTAATGGTTCTCCGCCTTTGTGGATGGACGTAACGACCTTGGCCCATCGAACCGAACCCGGTTGTGATCGTTTGGGCTGGCCGGTCCCAACGGAGTCGTCCATAAACGGACACATAGCTGTGATTTCCATCTTTATGGCAGTTTGGTCGTTGTTTGTTTGGCAGATTGTATCGCCCAGTTTCGAACAAGAATGCCATGCGGGCGGCATTCTCCTTGTTCTTCTTGCTTGAGGTGTCAAACACCGTGGCGGTCGGGATATTTACGAGGTCTTCGACCGCCCAGCGAACAGTGCGCGCCGAATGATCGCCCCAGTCCGTTGCTAGAGAATCGAGAATAACCATTGGATCAACGCTTGGATTCCTTGAGGCCAATAGGACAAACCGGCGCCGGCGTTGGGGAACGCCTACGGTCCAAAGGTCGAGCACGCGGGCATCAACTGAGTATCCGAGCGAGTTAAGAACTTTTGTTGTGGTGCTTACAACACCGGACCGGTCCCATTGTACTGGCGCGACGTTCTCAATCACGACGACATCGGGTCGGAGAATTTCCGCCGCCCGGACCATCGAAAGGTACAGTGAGTTTTTCGGATCCCGTCGACGGGTGTGATTATTGAGGTCAGAGTGACCTTGGCATGGGGGACCGCCTTGAAGAATGTGAATCGAACCTGCCGACGCGGCGAGTTGGCGTTCCCTAAATGTTGGTTTGTCACCTATCTCTCCCTCGAACAGCGTCGTTATATCGGCGACGCCAATCCCGTGATCGATGTTACGCTTATAGATATCGGCAACTTGGGAATCAGAATCGATCGCCAAAGCTATCCTGAGATTTAGCCCCGCACGACGCGCTGCCTCTTGCAGCCCAAGGCTCATACCACCGCAACCCGAGAAGATGTCAGCTGCCGTGATGACAGGGAGATTATCCCCGATGATGGGGCGCTGCTTGGATCGAAGAAAGCGCTGATCGCTTACACACCGGTCGCACAGCGAGCCCGGCTTACACATCTGCGGTTCACAAGATGGTCGCGTTGGTGATGCCGCCTGCTTCAGCGAGTGCTGGTGAAACTGGCGCCTTCGTCGCGGCATTTTATTCTCCGATATGCCATCTCGGCCTTATTCCGACTTGAATGTCGTTGATAACGGCTTGCCAAGCGAGACACATGTTACGTGTCATTGTATCTAAGAATCGACAGGGACAGGTGGAAACCACTTAGGCCATGGCACAATCCCCCCAACAAGACCTGTTCGGCACCGAAGCCCAGGCCGAATTGTTCGACCCTGACGCGGCGCCTCCGGCCTACCGGCCTGATCCGGACGAGGTTCGTGTGCGGCTGCATAGGATTCTGACCGAAGCACGCGTGGCAGAAAAGCTTCCTTGGGATCCGGACAGGCTCCTGGTGTACCGGACCATCTTTCCGCAGATGGCCGGCTGGCTGCCCGAAGAGGAAGCCACGCAACTAAAGTTCGAATTCGACGCCGAAATGGCACGCCTCAAGGCGGCATAACCTCGACTATTCGACGTGCCTCTTATCGGTCGTGGGCCTGCTGCGCTCAGCCCTCCAGTCCGGCGCGCCACTGTCACGCTCAGCCGCAGCACGCGACCAGAACGCTGACGGTCGGCGACCCGATCAAGGTGAAGGCTGGCTTCGATTTGTCCGCCGCGGCTTCCAGCGCCTCATCGGCGATCTCGACGGCGAGGAGGTCGTCGTCGCCTTGCTTGGGGGCCTTAATTCCGTCGTTCATTGTGCTGATCCGTTTTGCGTAGCCGGCATCGCCGCCTGCCGGCTAGGGCGATCATAGCGAGCGGACTTTCGCAAGGAAAATTGGCGCGGGCCGCTGCCGCCAAGGCCGGGAGCGGCGGTTGTCGGCCACGCCCCGCCGTGACACCATCGGCGTCTCGATTTTCCAGGTTCGCGCACGGATGAGCAAGAAATTCGCCTGGGCCGCGCTGCCCGATGAGCAGCTCCTGAAGGTCCGCCTCAAGAACCTTCATGTGAAGGTCGAGGGCACTTGGCTCGAGGACTGCCTCTTGACCTTGCACGACGAGCTTGCCGAGCACGGTCTTACGGTGAGGCCGCACGCCTGGATCTCCAACGAATGGTTCAGCCCGGAGGGCTCGCCGGGCATTGCCGTGCCGTTCTTTCTCGCCCATCCGCGCCTGATGCGGCTGGAAAAGAAAATGATCATCGACGTCGAGGGCGGCACCTGGAATTCGTGCATGAACATCCTGCGCCACGAAGCCGGCCATGTGGTGCAGCACGCCTATAAGCTACATCGCCGCCGCCGCTGGCAGCAATTGTTCGGCCCGACCTCCAAACGCTACCCGCGCTATTATCAGCCGAACCCCGCCAGCCGCAATTACGTCCAGCATCTGCGGCTGTGGTACGCGCAAAGTCATCCCGACGAAGATTTTGCCGAAACCTTTGCGGTGTGGCTGCGGCCGCGCTCGAACTGGCGCACCCGCTATATCGGCTGGCCGGCGCTCAAGAAGCTCAGATACGTCGACGAGCTGATGCGGGAAATCGCCGGCAAGCGGCCGTTCCTCACCAACC
>Ga0210405_10000937_pt1 | contig 35586 bp, 34 predicted proteins | sample IncBWH11MmetaG_FD_155492 | JGI IMG/M metagenome (GOLD analysis project Ga0210405, IMG submission 155492) | Forest soil microbial communities from Barre Woods Harvard Forest LTER site, Petersham, Massachusetts, United States - Inc-BW-H-11-M | ecosystem: Environmental > Terrestrial > Soil >... | reverse complement strand
AATGGCCCACCCCGCCTGTTCCCCTGTTTACGCTTCGCTGTGCACCTCACGGTACCCAACGCAAAACTCGGGGCCGAGTGGATCGCTATTCCTTTCTCGTGGGGTTTCTTCCACCCCTGCTTCATACCGGTTTATCCCGGCGCACTGTAATCGAGATTTTTCGCCAACTATAGGGCTGCCTCAGTTTGGGCCGATAGATGGGCGCGATCGAGAAGTGAACGATTGGTCAGGGTCTGTACGATTGCGAGGCAGAGGCAGAGCACGCCCAAGATGAGGGTAAATAGGGATGCGTCCCTGCTGCTTGGCGTTACCCAGTGCGCGGACAGATTCGGGCGAAGGTTGAGGGCCGTTGTCTGAACTATGAAGAGGGCAGCAAGAAAGCCCAGATGTCGGCGGATAAGGCGGGGAAGCTGGCGACGGACAACGGGACAAGAAAGCAGGAACGGCTGGGCGCCATTACGATTGCGGCTAAAGGTGTAGAGAGCGACGGCAGCCGTATAGATCACTATTGAGGTGAGTTGGATTCCGTAGGGCCGATACTCCAGCAGAGCCAGAAAAATCCCGCCGCCGATGACGGTGAGGAACAACAGTGTAAAAACCGCGAGGCGCGGGAACGAGATGTGCTGTCGCGTGAGACATGGGTCCTGCCAATCGCTCGCTTGATTGAAGGGAACAACACCGGTGCTAATTTGCGAGAACATCGAGAAGATTATAAGTTGAAACCCAACTTCTGTTAACAGGCCTTTGCGCTCATCGAGAATTCGTCGCCGGGTCAGCGAGCGCTATGGCGATGTTACGGCATTAATCGGCTGACCCGGTGCCCTGCTATTATTTCCTTGTTTTCCAAAAGGAGCGCACCCATGAAGAGGCTGTTTCTAATTTTCACGTTGCTATTTGGCGCGTCCGCGTTTGCACAGGACGACACGGGGGAGTGGCTTCAACTGCTCAAGCAAGATCTCAGGGCGCAAAAGAAAGACATCGTCACAAAGGGCATGCAAACATTCACCGACGAAGAGGCCAAGCGGTTCTGGCCGATCTATGACGCCTACAACACTGAACTCGGGAATTTCGTCGACGCTCGGTACGCCGTGCTCAAGGCCTATGCGGATGATTACGACAAGATGACCGATGCCAAGGCAACGGAACTGTTGACTCGGAGGTTCAGCATTCAAAAGCAGAGGGCCCTGCTAGATGAGAAATATCGCAAACAATTCGCCACGGCGCTCTCTCCCCGCAGATTAGCCCGCTTCTATCAGATTGAACACGAGTTTGACTTGCTGCTCGAACTTCAAGTCGTTTCACAGACTCCGAAGATGAAATGGTGGTAGTCGACGATTCAACACGCCAAGCCGCCCGAGATCGGGCGGCTTCTCTGTTGCACCACGCCCTTTTGAAAACCATAACTGATGCAAACAGGCCATTACACTCACAACCCAAGTCGGGGGCAATGAGTGCAAGGCGCTATTGCGACAAAGAAGGCTAATCCTTGCTACCCTGGCGCCACAGCCAGCGGCACACCAGAAACAAGGTTATGCAGAAGATCAAGAAGAAAAACATCAAGAGATGCATCGGCTGAAACAGACCTTCAAACATTTCCGTGCCCTCCAAAGGATCATCCTCTCGACGCGGCATCTGGGTCAACTGTTGTAACCAGCCGATTACCCGCATTGACCCGCATCAGCGATGTCTGCGCCAACCCCACCATATTCCAAAGCTAATTCCGGCCAGCACAGCACCTACCAATTTCCGCTTGTCCGAAATCGGAACGAATCGGGTCTGCTGGTTGCTCACCTCGATGACGCCCACCGGCACCGCTCGCACGCCGCCGCCTCCACCTCCGCCTTCGCCGTGTGTGTTTTTTTCGCCCACACCTCCAGTGCCTGCTCCGGCACCATAACCGTACATAATTTTTGCAACTGGAATGATCGTTTTTTCATGTGCCGAGATAGGTTCGCCATAGATGGCTTTCACATTCGCTTGAGCAAGAACGCTTTCCTTCAGGGATTGCAAAAGAGCCAGACTACCCATAGGACAACTCCTTGGAAGCTAAACGGGTACTTGCAGCGTTTGCGCAGGGAAACTGGATTACTGGAGAAAGCGATTTCTCGCCATTCATGAACAGGCTCGCAATTTCCGAGCTGTCGCCAACACCCAAGTGACCTGATTTACCTTTTTAGATTAGGACGATTTGTCTGGAAATGAAATAGTCCTTGCGCGTTTATGCGGACCGATCTCTGGGCGATCTGCTTCGCCGATTGCAGCTTGATCGAACCACTCGGCAGCGATGCCCATGTCCTCGAAGGGCGATGGCACTCAAAATCCCTCACCGAAGGGGTTTGCCTGACGATAGCGGCCTTATCCGTACAGCAAGCTATGCAAGGTCAAGTCCTGGCTATCACAGCTGACGACTGACGCTAAAAAGCCCCTTCCCGCAGGAAGGGGCATAACAACTCTTACCAGAAACTGCCTTACTTGCCCTCATTACCCATCGTAATCCCGCCCGCACCAGGCTGCTTCTCCGCCTTGGCCTTCTTGACCGCGAGCGTCTTGTCGACCCACTCATCCGCGGTCTTCAAGTCCGCTGCCCGCTCGGCTGGATTATCGCAAGTCACATCCGCCCGCTCGCGATACATCAGGTTCATATATGCCATGGCGTCGTCGTAATCCGGACGCAAATCCAGCGCCTTCTTCAGGTTGTCGATCCCTTCCTGAATGTTGCTGCCATTCTTCTCCTTCAGCGCCGCGCACACCTTCTTGTCCTTCAAAGGCTCATCCGGCTTCAATCCCAGCTTGGCGCGCTCTTCCATGCGTGGCTGATAGGTCTGTGTCCAGTCGATCACGGCTACCGAATAATACGGCTCCGGATCGTTCGGATCGAGTTCCGTCGCCTTCCGATAGAACTCTTTCGCCTTATCAAACTGCTTCATCTGCAGATAAAGATACGCAATCCCCTTCACGCTGTTCACGTTCTTCGGATCGCGCTGCAGCACTTCCTTGTACTGATCAATCGCCTGCTCGGCCATCTTGTTGTTGTCCGGAGCGTCCGCGCCTGGAATGTATTGCTGCGCGAATGCCGTGGCCAGGTACAGACGCGCATTCAAGAGAGTGGGGTCGAGCGACACAGCTTGTTGAAAATGATTGATAGCCTCTTCGTACTTCGCGTTCTTGTAAGCATTGACGCCTTTATTGAGCTGATCGCGGGCCCTGAGCTTGGAGCAGCCCGTGGTTGAGAAAATCATGAGCGCGGCTGCTGCGAACACCAACACCCGTATGCTGGTTTTCATTGCGTTATAAGTCTCCCTTGCCAGGAATCTTGGGACGTTATCATTGCGGCTAAGGTCTGCGCAATCCCGAACGGACCGAGGCCCAGGCACGACCGCCTGGGCGTACTCTTGCCTGCTCGATTCTAAGCCGGCGCGTGCCGACGCAGGACGCCTGGAGAACTCGCGCGCGCCTTCCGATTTTACTGTCCGGCCTCGATCTTGGCTGTGATCAAGCCCACTTTATCCACGCCCGAAGCGTGTGCGATGTCGATCACATTCGCTACGTCGAAGAAGGGAACATTATCATCCCCCTTCACGAACATGACCTTCTCCGCGCGCGTCTTGAAGATGTCCGTCAGACGGTTCTGCAGGTCGTCCCAGCTCGCGTCTTCCTGGTTGATCTTCACGCCCGGCGTCTGGCTCGCGCCCCGATCGATCAACTGCACCACGATCGTGCGATCCGGAGTGTTCTGCTGTTTCTGATTTGGCGGCGGCGGCTGTGGTACCAGCGCATCCAGGCCTTTCGGGGTCAGCGGCGTGATCACCATGAAGATGATCAGTAGCACCAGCAGCACATCAATGAGCGGCGTCACGTTGATATTCGCGTTTTGGCCTCCGCCCGTGCCAAGTGCCATTGACATAGAAAATCTCCTCTATTGACCTCCGGCCGGTGGGGCCGTGGTCGGCGGCGCGCCTGCGCCTTTGTCCTTACGCTGATCGGTCAACAATCCCAATTGATCCACACCCGCCGCGCGGATGTTGTCCACTACTTCCACCACGCGCCCAAACTTCGCGCGCGCGTCCGCCCGGATATAGACCCGCTTGTCCGCCCGGTTCGCCAGACGGTCCTTGACCTTTCCGGTCAGCTGGTCCGGTGCAATCTTGTCGTTGCCGAAGAACACATCCCCGGTCCGCATTACCGCCACGACCAGCGCGTCTTCCTTGTCGGCATCCGGCATCTGTTCCGGATTGTTTACTTTCGCCAGGTCCACGCTGACGCCCTTCTGCAACATGGGCGTGACCACCATGAAGATGATCAGCAGCACCAACATCACGTCCACCATCGGGGTGACGTTGATGTCGGAATTGACCTTGGCGCCTTCGTTTCGTTTTGCGAGTGCCATAGGCTCACCTTTCCCTTGCGCTTACTGCACGTTCCCGCTTCGCCGGGCAGTGCCTGCGAACGGTTGCCTGAGTGCCCGGTGCCGGAACTCGCGCTCCAGCACCGGACCTTGCAACTCGTGACCGCAGCTTACTGCCGCGTCTTCACTAGGAACGGCGCAGGCTCCGCCGCTTCAGGAAGTAATCGACCAGTTCGCTCGAGGAGTTATCCATCTCCACGTCGAACGCCTCCACGCGGCCCGTCAGGTAGTTGAACATCATCACGGCCGGAATCGCGACCAGCAATCCCATAGCAGTGGTGACCAGCGCTTCGGCGATACCGCCGGCGACGGCTGCCAAACCGGTAGCCTTCTCCTGCGAGATGCCTTTAAACGCGTTCAAAATACCGACCACCGTGCCGAATAGTCCCACGAAGGGGGCGGTCGATCCGATCGTTGCCAGTCCGCCCAAGCCGCGCTTCAATTCGGCATGAACGATGGCTTCCGTGCGCTCCAGTGCGCGCTTCGATGCTTCGATGGTTTCGCCAGGGATTTCGCCCGGGCTGTCCTGGTGGGCCTTGAATTCCATTAAGCCGGCCGTCACAACCTTCGCCAGGTGGCTCTTCTTGTTGCGCTCCGCAACCTTGATGGCTTCATCGATCTTGCCATCGCGCAGTGCGCCCGCTACTGCTGGCGCAAACGCGCGCGATTGCTTGCGGGCGGCGCTGAACGCCATCCAACGGTCAATCATCACGCCGATCGACCACCCCGACATGATGAACAGAATGATGACCACGATTTTCGCCAGAATGCCCATCGACTTCAGCAGCGAAACCAGGTCCCAACCCACTGCGCCTTCCTGGACCACCCAGGCGGCCAGCGCGGGTACGTGATGCACGGTACTTGCTAGATTGGCTACGAACATGAGTTGCTTTCCTCCTCAGGAAACTCGTCAGAACTCAGCAGCTTCCATCGCTACTTCTTCTTGTTACTCAGCGCTTTCGCGGAAAAGGTGCCGCGAGTCTCCTCTCCCGGCTCCGGCTCACCATCGCCGGAACGTCTGGGCTACTCGATACTCGGGCACTTCAAGACGCGGCGGATGCTCGGGGCGTCTTCACTCCCAACCCCGGTCACCGGGAAGGTGAGATGGGGGAGGGTTGCTTGCCTGGGGCTATTGCCGCCACTTACCAAACACGCCGCCGGGTTTATCCTCCCGACAGCGTGAAGTTCACTTGGACTTGCGTTTCCACCGCCACCGGCTCGCCATTCAGCATGTATGGCTTGTACCGCCACTGCTTCACGGCTTCAATCGCCGCCGGGGCCAGCATCGGATGCCCGCTGATCAACCGCAGATTCTCGATCGCGCCATCCTTGCTGATTTCCGCCTGCAGCAGCACCGTTCCTTGGATACGTGCCTGCCGTGCCAGCGGAGGATATGCGGGCTGCACCTTCTTGATCAGCAGGCCCTGTGATACGCCTAGCGAAACTCGCACGCGCTGCGGCGTCGCCACCTTCGGTACCGCAACCGGCGTCGAACTGATAATGCCGCCGATCACGCCACCCATTTGGCCGCCCGGAATACCTCCCGGAACTCCGCCCACTACGCCGCCCGACGCCATTTCCGGCGGAGGCGCTTCCTCTTCTTTAATCATCTGGACTTTCTGAGGAATCTTGGTGGGGGTTCGCAGTTGGCCGTTTACCAGGTCGCTCTGGATCTGCTTTACCACTCGGACTGGAGTCGCGGCCGGAGGTGGTGGAGGAGGTGGGGGTGGCGGAGGTGCCACCAGGAATGTCATCAGTTGTTGCTTGGGCAACGCTTCGGTGAATATCAGCGGCAGCAAGACCAGAACGCCCACCAACAGCGCCTGTAAAATGAATGAAATCGTGGTTGTTGCTCCCCGTTTCGTCTTCAGCCGGCCGCCTGACTCGATAAGGCTATCTTCGAACATAGGCTTCTCCGTACAAACCCGACCCTACGTATTCTTAGACACCGCTCGTTTCTAGTTTGCTCCCGACTGCAGATTCCTCCTGCAACGAGCCTGCCGCCCAACCAGAATCCATGCTGATTCCATGAAATCAGCAACTTACGGCATCAGATACGCGATCCACCCGAGGGCTCGTCCCTGTGAACCGTAAAATTCTTTTGCCATCTGGCAACATCATGTTTCCGATTCCATCCCACCTCGAATCGGTTGCACCCTAAACGTTCGCTTTCGCCTTTGCCTTTTTTCCTGTATCCACCGGCATTGCGACCGACGTCTTGCCTCGTCCCGAGCGCCATTCTTGATACGCCACCAGGATCGGCGCCGCAATCGCAATCGATGAATACGTCCCAATCAGAATTCCAATGACCAGCGCAAACGAAAACCCGTGCAGCACCTCGCCCCCGAATAAATACAGCGCGAGCACAGTAAGGAACGTAAGCCCCGCAGTCAAGATAGTTCGGCTTAGCGTCTGGTTGATGCTCCGGTTGACGATGTCCGCCAGCTTCTCCCGCCGCATCAGCTTGATGTTTTCCCGGATGCGGTCGAACACGACGATCGTGTCGTTATTCGAATAGCCCACCAACGTCAAAATCGCCGCCACTACGGTCAGCGAAATCGGCTTGTTGGTCAGCGAGAACGCGCCTACGGTGATCAGCGTATCGTGAAACACCGTGACTACCGCCGCCACCCCGTAGATCCACTCAAACCGGATTCCCAGGTAGACCAGCATTCCGGCCAGCGAATACAACACCGCTAGCTTCGCCTGCGTCTGCAATTGCGATCCGACCTGCGGGCCGACGATCTCGACATTTCGGACACCGAAATCGGAAAGATAAAACCCGTCCTGCAGGGAAGCAATGACCGCCGCGTCAACTGCGCCTTTCAAATCATCCAGCGACCCCAGAACGCCACCCTTCGACTTGTCCCGGACATTTACGATGGACTGCGCCACTGCCGTGTACTTCGCGTCGGCATCCGTCCCCAGGCGCAGCGGATCTTTCTCGAGCAGATAATTTTTGATTGTCAAAGAGCTGACGTTGTTCAAGTCCAGTTTGCCCGCCGGAGCGTTCGTCCCTAGCGCGCTGATGATCTGCGCCTTGCCCTTGTCGAGGGCGGATTCGTTGGTCTCCCGTTCCGCCAGATCGATCAGAACTTCATCATTCTGCACCGGCCCGTAGCTCTGAATCTTCGCGTTGCGCAAGCCCACCCGGTCGAGTGCCGAGCGGATCGCATCATTATTAGGCTTGTGCGAGAACTTTACGTAGACCAGCGTGCCCCCTCGGAAGTCTACGCCCAGCGGAACCCCATGCCAGAAAAGCATGGAGAGTATACCCGCCACGCTGAACACAAGTGAAAACGCGAGAAAATACCACTTTTTCCCGAGAAAATCTATGTTTGGATTGCGAAAAAATTCCAAGCGCTTCTAGATCCTTTCGTTAGACCATATTTCAAGGTTTCAAAATCCAGACTCTCTCAAAGCTTGAGGCTTGCCTGTTCTCATCCGCCTCCCTCTGTCATCCTGAGCGAAGTGAGGCGCCCGCCGAACGTAGTCGAAGGACCCCGCAGCTGCTTGCATCTCAACGAAAAGCTGCCAGGCATTTCAACCAGTGAACCACCTTCCCAAACCGACCACCACGCCCCTCGATCTTCACTTGAAACTTTGAAACCTTGAAACTTTCTTTACCCAATACTCAACGCTTCTCCGCGCTGTTTCTTGCTCAACACATAATCAAAAATGACTCTGGACACGAACACCGCTGTAAACAGGTTCGCCAACAACCCGAACGTCAGCGTGACCGCGAATCCCCGCACCGGCCCGGTTCCAAAGATAAACAGAATGAACGCCGACACAATCGTCGTCACGTGCGTATCCACGATCGTGATCCAGGCATGCGCAAACCCCTGGTCCACTGCCGAAGGCGGCGTTTTCCCATTCCTCAGCTCTTCGCGAATGCGCTCGAAGATCAGCACATTCGAGTCCACGCCCATACCCACCGTGAGAATCACACCCGCAATTCCCGGCAACGTCAGCGTCGCACCGCTGAAGCCCAGGAACCCGAGAAGAATAATCAGGTTCAGAATCAGCGCCACGTCCGCGTTAATCCCCGCTCCGTGGTAATAGACCAGCATGAAAATCAGCACGGCGAGCATGCCGACGATCGCCGCCCGCACACCTGACCGAATCGAGTCCGCCCCCAGCGACGGCCCCACCGTCCGCTCTTCCAGATACTTGATCCCTGCCGGCAGCGCGCCCGAATTCAGAATCAACGCCAGGTCCTTCGCTTGCTGATCCGTGAACCGTCCCTCGATCACGCCCGAGTCGCCGATCTCGCTCTTGATGACGGCAACTTCCATCACCTTGTTATCCAGCACCACTCCCAGGTAATCCCCCACGTGCTGGGAGGTAAAATTCGAAAAGCGCCGTCCACCCTCGGCCGTCAGGAAGAAATTCACTTCCGGCAGGTTGGTATTGGAGCTGCGTCCCACCCGCGCCTCGCGTAAATCGTGCCCCGCGACCGCTGCCACGCGCGCGACGATATAGACCGAATCCTCGGCCGTTCCTCCGACGTTCCGCCCGTGCATCAGGACGCTGTTGTCCGGCAGCACCCCATTCACCGCCGCCAGCGCCGCCTGCTCATCTTTATATGCCGTTCCATTGTTCATCACCTGCCGGATTTCCAGCATGGCGGTCGACTGCATGATCTCTTTCACGCGTGCCGGATCATCGATGCTCGGCAGCTGCACCAGGATCTGGTAGTCGCCCAGCCCGTGCTCCTGGATCACCGGCTCGCTTACGCCCAGCTTGTCCACGCGGTTCCGGATGGTCTCGATGGCCTGCTGCACGGCTCTGCTCTTCAGATCGGTCAGCTGCGCCGGCTTCATCGAGAGCACCCAGGAGTTTTCCGGTCCCGACTTGGCATCGTACTCGGGCAACCGGTCCGAAATCAGGTTCCGCAAATCGGACGACGTTTCCGGCGGCACGCCCTTGATGACAATGTGGTCAGGATTATTCGCCGGGTCCGGCTTGACGATGTCCGCATACGCGATCTTGCGCGACCGCATTTCGTCCTTCAGTCGCTCGATCGCCCGGTCCGAATCGGAGTTGACCGCGTCGTTCACCTGTACCTGCAGAATCAGGTGAGTCCCGCCCTGCAGATCCAGTCCCAGGTGAATCCGTTCCGTCATCGACGCAAGCAGCGCCGACCCCGACCACCCCTTCGGAACCCCAAAGATTCCGAACAAAAAAACCAGCAACGTCGCAACGATAACGATGACTTTCCAACGTAAGTTCTTATTCATGACAAAAATGAGTCCAATAACCCGATCTGGATTTTCTTCGCGTCCTTCGCGATCCCTTTGCGTCCTTAGCGGTTAAAAGCTTTTTGCTCCCAGCTCGTAGCTCTCAGCTCGCGGCCTACTTCGTTACCGCCTCTTCCTGCGTACTCACACTGACAATCGACCCCCGGGTGACATCCATCTTCAAATTATCCGGAGGCACCCGCAGGGTCACCGAATCGTCCTTCATCGAGAAAATCGTCCCCTTTAGCCCCCCGCTCGTGACCACCTTGTCCCCGGTTTTCAACTCCGCCAGCATCTGCTGCCACTTCTTCTGTCGCCGCTGTTGGGGAAGGATCAGCAGGAAGTAAAACACGCCAAAAATCAGGAGAACGGGAGCAAACAGGGCCAGACCCGACCCGCCGCCCATTTGTGCCGCCAAGTAATATGAAGTGCTCATGAGACCAGAAAAATGCACTCTATCCAAACTTCAAGCCAGCGCGGTTAGCGTCTGGAGCCCTCGATTGTCACCACGGGAGTACTCGTGTGTTCCGGCCGGGTATCCTTCGCTTGAACCTGGGGATCGGGAACCTACGGCTTCGGTTGAGACGAGACACCAGAAAGAAAGCGCGTTCCTTCCCCAAGTCGAATAGAATGCCGCACCCTCCGCATAGTGTCAAGGTAGAAACTCAGGTTGTGGACGGTATTTAACACCTGTGCCAACACTTCGTTAGCGGCATACAGGTGCCGCAAATAAGCCCGCGAATACCGTTGGCAGACCCGGCATCCGCAAGCCGGGTCGAGCGGCCCACCATCCCGCGCATACCGCGCCTGCTTGATCGAAATCTTCCCTTCCGATGTGAACAAAAGCCCATGTCGCGCCGCCCGTGTCGGCAACACGCAATCCATCATGTCGATCCCCAGCCCGGCATACAAAGCGATCTCCTCCGGAGTCCCCACCCCCATCAAATACCGAGGCCGATCCGCCGGAAGATGCGCCACGGTACCCTCAACCACCTCCCGGGTAACCTCCCGCGGCTCCCCCACGCTCAATCCCCCAATCGCATACCCCGGAAACCCAATCTCCACAGTCCGCAAAGCCGACTCCCGACGAAGCTCCAGATCCATCCCCCCCTGAACAATGCCAAACAAGGCCTGCGTAGGTGCAGACGCCCTCGTCTGCCCAGGCGAGCGACGCTCGCCTTCCTGATCCACGCTCAAGGTTCGAGTTTCAGGTCTCGAGTTCCGAGTGGGTGCGCCAGAGCCCGAAACTTGAAACTCGAAACTCGAAACCGTGTTTTGCTGGCGACTGGCGACTGGCAACTGGCGACTACCCCAGGGCACCTCCCCCTTATGCGCCTCAAAATAAGCCTTCGACCGCCCTGCCCACCGCAGCGTCATCTCCATCGAAGCCCGCGCCCGTTCCCGCCCCGCCGGAAACTCTGTGCACTCATCGAACGCCATGATGACGTCCGCTCCCAGCCCAATCTGCGCCGCGATCGCGCTCTCGGGACTGAAAAAATGCGACGCCCCATCCAGGTGCGACCGGAACATCACCCCGTCCTCCGTCACCTTGCGCAGCTCGCTGAGACTGAACACCTGAAACCCACCCGAGTCCGTCAAAATCGCCCGGTCCCAAGCCATGAACCCATGCAGCCCGCCCATGCCTCGCACCGTTTCCACCCCAGGCCGCAAATAAAGGTGATAGGTATTCCCCAGCAGAATCTGGACGCCGAGTTCTTCGAGCAAGTCCTGAGGCACACCCTTGACCGAAGCCAAAGTCCCCACCGGCATAAACACGGGAGTTTCCACCGCGCCGTGAGGCGTGATCAGCCTTCCCACACGCCCGGAGCCGTGTGTGGCGTCAATCTGGAATTGGATGGACACTAATCCGCGATTGTAGCGTAGGGGCAGACGCCCTCGTCTGCCGCCTCCCTGATCGGCGCTCAAGTTTCGAGTTTCAGGTTTCGAGTGCGTGGGTTAGAGCCGGGCGACCACGATTTCCGCGGGACGAACCCCAACTCCAAGAAATGATGTGCCTGGAAATGTTTTTGAACGTCTCGGCTTCCCGAACTGCGAAACTAGACCCGCAACTCCACAATCTCCCCGCGCACCGACGTCCCATCGACCATCAACTTCCCCACGCTCACCGGCAGCTTGAACCGCCGTGGCCCCGCGCTCCCCGGATTGAAATACATGACTCCATTCTTCACTTCCGACCTCGGCACATGACTGTGCCCATACACGACAACTGCAAATCCCGCCGCCTCCGGCTTCAAATCCAGCTCCGCAAGAATGTGCAGCATATAAATCGACACTCCCTCAACCTGCACCACCGCATCGTGCGGAATCCCTCGCGCCCAACCGCCCCGATCCAGATTCCCGCGCACCACAGTTACCGGCGCGATTGCCCGCAACTCCGACAGCACCTCTGGCGCACCCACATCCCCCGCATGCAGGATCTGCGAGACTCCGCGCAAGGCCTCCACCGCATGAGGCCGCAACAGCCCATGCGTGTCAGAAATAACGCCCACCACAGTCATACGAAAGATCCGGACGCCGGCTTCGTTCGGCGGCGTTTTCCGTAGGCAAGGCCCGTCATATTAGCAAGTCATCCTTCTGACCGAAGGACGTACGTACCCTGAATTAAGACAGATCAGTCGTTTCGAGTTGCTGAGGTTCTTCCGCTTCGAATTTCTAGCTTTCAGTTCGCCAGCCTCCGCGTTCTCTGCGGCCGTTCTCCGCGTCCTCTGCGGTTTAGGATGTGCTGTTTTCCGATCGCGAAGAAATTCTATACTGCGCGCATGTTCATGTTCAGGGCGCGATTCAAGAAGCAAATCGTGGCGGAGTTTTTGCCGCCTGCGCTGGAACGGAAGCGGCACAGAGTGATTCTTCTGTGCGACGGGATGCCGGGGATGCCACGCAAACAAGGGCTGGCGCAGTTTCTTGCGGGAAAGGGATATTGGGTCTTTTATCCGCGGTGGCGCGGGGCCTGGGAGAGCGATGGCGAGTTTCTGCAGAAGTCTCCCGAGCAGGATTTACGCGATGTGATGGATGAGTTGCCCAAGGGTGTGAGAGAGGCAGCTTTTGGGCGGAAGTTCAAATTGTCTCCAGATGAAATCTTTGTGATCGGCGGAAGCTTCGGGGGCGCGGCTGCGATTCTAGCGTCGCTGGATGAGCGGGTGAAGAAAGTGATTGCGAACTGCCCGGTGGTGGACTGGAGCATCCTGGGCAAGGAACAGAAGAAAGAAACATCGAACGCGAGCTACGCTGCTTATATTCGCGAGGCGTTTGGGAATGGGTACCGGTTGTCGGAGAAGAACTGGAACAAGCTGCATTCCGGCGTGTTCTACAACCCTGTGCATCATGTGCGGGAGCTGACGCCGGAGAAAATTCTGATGTTCCATGCGAAGGATGATCCGTATGTTCCGTGGAGATCGGTGAGCCGGTTTGCGGAGAGCGCGGGAATTCGGCTCCATCTTTTCGAGCGGGGCGGGCATTTGAGTACGGAGGCGGTGGTGCAAAAGTATTGGGCGCGGATCGGGAGATTTTTTGCGTCGTGAGCCGTCCTCGAGAATGAACCTGTTTGCGCTAGGAGATATTGCGGTTGTGTTGTTGGACGGCGGACACGTGGGCATGTGAGCGCCGGGAACCTACTCCACAGACTGCGACAACACCCACGTAATCCTGCTGGACGCGCCTGGGTAACGGGAGGGTCGTGGTTCAGGGCGCACGTTGCAGAGTGCGAAGTTTGGAAGCGCGGAAGAATAAGGAGTTCGGAGGGGCCCGAACCATGCGTAACATCGCTGTAGGTACTCAGGTAACGTACTCGGAACACACCCGTAATGCGGTTGCGGCGCAGGCGTAATGTGCGCGTGCGAGCCGGGCACATGTAAAATTCGATTTACAGAGAGCAGGGTGAGCGTGATCTGGAAATGGTTTTGCGCAGGCGAACCAAGTTGAATACGCATTCAAGTCGTTAACCAGTGGAAGTTGCAATGTGCTTTCGATCCCCAGATTGAGGCCGGAGTGACGATTGTTTGGGGTAAGCAAAAGGATAAGTGGAACGAGGCCGACAAACGCGAGCAGGGGGAGACCTCTGCCGCCGAGGGTGGGCAAAGTGTTTCCGCGGGGATTTCAGGGGCATTAAAATATCTGCCTTCGGAGGAAGGACCAGGTATGAGCGTTGAAGGCGGAGCAGCGGGCACGTCTGTGAGCAAGCACGTTTACGTCACGCTGACGGGATTGCCCCTCACGATGGAGTTTGAGTGGCCCTTTCGGCGGTCGACTGCCGGCGCGGACTTCTGGTTCTTGCATGCCACTGTTCGACTCGAAGGGGCGCAGGGATTGCAGGCCCCGGTTGCGGTGAATATGTCGGCGACGGTGCGCGAAGTATTCTCCTCACTCGAGCCCAAGGAGACACAGGGGCCGATCATCAACGCGGTGCGGAAGGAAGTGGATCGCCGCCAGCTTGAATTTGTGCGATCGGGGAAGCTCGTGCCTCTGCAGTTTTCGAGCCGGCATTACGATTTCAAGCGGAAGCAGTGGGCGTTCGGGAAGGCGACCGAGGAGACGGTCCGGGCCTTCCTGGAGCGAAAGATCTATTGGCAGACGAAGCTGGTGGGCGGGGACGTCTGGGTAGGCGACGACATCGAAGCACAGTATTTGCAGACAACCACCGATCATCTGGCGCAGGTGGCGAATCAGATGGCAGGCGAGGGTCTGGTCAAGTTGGAGCGGCGGTGGGCTACGGCGCTGCCGGCCCTGATGGCGCGAGCCGAAGAATTTGAAGCGGCGATGCAGGCCGCAGTCGGGGAACTGGAGAAGAAGCACGCTTTCGAGCGCGGCTAGTTTCCTTCAGGCTTGGATTGCCTGTTGCGCTTCGGGCAGCGTGGCGTAAACCCGGAAGAACTGCTCGACCCGGGTGACCTTCAGGGCATTGAGCACGCGATCGTTTACGCCTACCAGGGCGAGCGAACGCCCCTCTTTGCTGTAGTTGACGTAGGCGCCGACCAGTGCACCGATGCCCGCCGAGTCGATATAACTAACCGCGCTGAAATCGATGACGAGGGCGCGGGATTGCTTGGAGCGTAGCGTCGATTGGAATTGGAAAAGGGTTCCGAGTACGACGGCGCCTTCCAGGCGAAGAACTCGTTGACCGGGAACAGGACCTTCAATGTCCTCAATGCTAAGGGGCTCCTGCGATAACGGCGGCATCGTGCGATATTAGCCTTTAGACGCGGGAGGGATTGTTACAGGAATGTTAATTCCGAGCCGCCGGGTGCACCCTCCGTAAGCCGAGTGAATCCTCCGTAATCAGCGGCGCTGTCATCCGGAGCGTAGTGAGGCGACAGCCGAACGGAGTCGAAAGCCTGCCCTGAGCGTAGTCGGAGGGGACCCCGCTGTTGTATGGATCTCTCGAAAGGCAGATAGCATTTCCTTCACGGGCCCATCCCATCGCCATCAACCCGGATCTCGAATACGCGCAGGTCTCCTACGAAGTACAATCGGGGAACGAAAATAAAACCCGTCGTGACCTCGTGAGGATGGTCACTATTTGTAGCACAGGGGTGGTTCGTGGCATTAAAAGTTGGAGATCGGGCACCGGATTTTTCATTGCCGGCGGTGGAAGGCGAGCAGCGCGGCGAATTTCGGTTAGCCGATTATCGCGGAAAGCAGAATGTGGTGGTGACGTTCCACCCTCTGGACTGGACGCCGACCTGCGAGTCGCAGTTGCCAATTCTGGATTCGCTGCACGCGAAGTTTGAAGAGGCGGGCGGAAAACTGCTCGACATCAGCGTGGATTCCATTGAGAGCCACGTGGCGTGGCAGCGGAAGGAAATCGGAATGATGCGCTTTCCACTGTGCTCGGATTTTTATCCGCATGGAGATGTCACCCGGAAGTTCGGTATTTTGCGGGAAGAGCCGCCGGTGCCGGGGATCAGCGAGCGGGCGGCGTTCATCGTGGACAAAGAGGGTGTGATCCGCTTTGCGCGGGTGTATCCCATCGATCAGTTGCCCGATATCGAGGGACTGCTGGCGGAGTTAAAGAAGATCGGCGGATAATCAGGGCCGTTTGGGAGCAGGGCCTGCGGATCGTATCCGCAGCCTTTTTTTCAAGTCTTAAGTTGTTCCCTTCGCGCCCGTTGCCGCTTAAGCCTTGCTGCACTCTGCGTCCTCTGCGGCAGTTCTCTGCGCGCTCTGCGGTTTAAGATTTGCAAAAAACTCACAAGCCGGAGGTGCGAGAGACTAATGATGAAACCGCTGGGGCGGTCTCGCCGGGATTTCTTGAAGGCGGCAGGGTGCGCAATGAGCGTGACCGCCATGTCGTCACAGGTCGTTTTCGGGCGCGATTTTAACCGCATCGGCGACGTTTTTTCGAGTTTGCAGCAAGCTGGTAATGGAGTTGACTACACGCTGCACATCAAAGCCTCCCCGGTGGAGATTGCGCCCAAGCGGATTGTCTCGATGATTACGTACAACGGCCAGTTTCCGGGACCCCTACTGCGCTTCAAAGAAGGATGGGAGGTCACGGTCGAGATCTTCAACCACACCGACACGCCGGAACAGCTGCACTGGCACGGGCAGAAAGTATCTACGGACGTGGATGGAGCGTCGGAAGAAGGTACGCCTTTTGTTCCAGCGCACGGGAAGCGGCGGATCTCGTTTGTGCCAGGGCCATCAGGATTGCGGTTCTATCACACGCATAATCGCGCAGGGGCAAACTTGGCGGCGGGCCAGTACGGCGGCGAAGTTGGGCTGGCGTACGTCGAACCGCGGGAAGAGCCCGGGGCTTACGATCGCGAGGTCTTTCTCGTACTGAAGGAATTCGAACCCCGGTTCAGCCGTGGCGGTGACATGGCTCAGGATTTTTTGTTTCCGTCGACGCACGACAAGGTACTGGAGGAGTCCGGCGAGCGCGCGATGAAGGCTTCGCTGGCGAAAGGCATGCCCAAAGGATACGAGGTGGAGTACGAAGCGTTCACCATCAACGGGCGCATGCTGGGGCATGGAAAGCCGGTGCGGGTGAAGCAGGGCGAGCGCGTCCTGTTTCACGTGCTGAACGGGAGCGCTACGGAGATAAGGAGCCTTGCGCTGCCCGGACATTCGTTTCGCGTGATTGCGCTCGATGGCAATCGGGTGCCGAATCCGGCGACGGTTCCGGTGTTGTGGGTGGGCACGGCGGAACGCGTTTCGGCGATCGTCGAGATGAATCATCCGGGTGTGTGGGTGCTGGGGGATTTGGACGATGAAGATCGCAAACGCGGGATGGGAATTGTGGTGGAGTATGCGGGACGGACTGGAAAGGGACAGTGGATCGCTCCGGCGAAGAGCAAATGGAACTACGGGCAGTTTGCCAAGGCTGGAGCGCGGCCATCGGAGCCGGATCAGACGCTCGAGATGACGTTTGCAAAAGACAATGCCGCAGAAGAGGGCTTCAATCGATGGACGATCAATGGAGTGGCGTATCCGATGACGGGAGACAGCGCTCCGGCGGCGTTTCATTTGACGCAGGGAAAGCGGTATCGAATTCGAATGAAGAATGAGAGTGACGATATCCATCCCATTCATCTGCATCGGCATCGTTTCGAGTTGACGAATGTGGCGGGAAAGTCAATGGCGGGCGTGATGAAAGACGTGATGATGCTGGGCGGCTACCAGACGGCGGAAGTGGATTTCGTAGCGGATAATCCGGGCCTGACGTTGTTCCATTGCCATCAGCAGTTGCATATGGACTATGGGTTTATGACGCTGTTCGACTACGTGTAGGCGGCGATGCCTGCTGTGGTGTGCGGCCCGGGAAGCCTGGTGCATTTCGGGAAGACAGAGACTTCGGTGCACCACCGAGCAACGGCGTATCAGAGAGATTCTCATCGGTTTCGTGATAACACTCGGAAGCAAAGGGTGTCGCACGAACGAAATGAGAGACCATCCGCAAGATTCGAAGGAGCCGGAAACCGAGGCCAAGTTCTACAAACGCTTACTGGACAATTTGAACGATGCTGTGTACTTCGTCGACCGGGAGCGGCGGATTACTTACTGGAACGAAGGTGCAAAACGCATTACCGGGTTCGGTCCCGATGAGGTGATGGGGCATCTTTGCTACGAAAATCTCCTGTCCCATGTGAACGATGCGGGAGAGCTACTGTGCACCACACATTGTCCGCTGAGCGCGACGATCGCAGACGGACAAGCTCGCGAGGCGCAAGTCTTTCTGCGGCATAAAAATGGGCACCGGATACCGATTCATGTGCGCGTGAGTCCGATAGAGAGTGAGAAGAGGGAGGTCATCGGGGCGGTCGAAATCTTCAGCGACAATTCCGCGAGCCATTCCATCAAGCGGAGGGCCGATGAGCTTGAGAAGCTCGCGTTTCTGGACCCTTTGACGCAGGTTGCGAACCGGCGCTACCTGGAGATCCGGTTGCAGACCGCGCTGCGTGAATATGAGTTGCACGGCGATGCCTTTGGACTCTTGCTGATCGACCTGGACTATTTCAAGCAAATCAACGACAAGGACGGACATGAGGCGGGAGACCGGGCGCTGGTGGGAGTGGCTCTCACCCTGGGGGGCGCCTTGCGCTCGACCGACACGCTGGGCCGATGGGGCGGGGACGAGTTCATGGCGGTGGTGGGGCATGTCGACCGGGGAGACCTATCGAGGCTTGCGGGACGATGCTGCAACTTGGTGGCGCAGACGCGAATTTCGCATGGAGAAGTGACGATTCCGGTGAGTATCTCCGTGGGCGGGGCGCTATTTCGAGAGCACAATGGAGTGGAAGGGCTGGTGGCGCGAGCCGACCGGATGCTCTACGTGAGCAAGGCACAGGGACGCGGCAGGGCCACGGTGGAAAGTGGCTAAAGAACAGTCGCTTGGTCGCGACGCCGGGATTGCAGTTCGATGTAGACGTTGACGAGCGAGATGGCGGCCGGGGTGACGCCGGGAATGCGGGAGGCGTGGCCAAGCGTGCGCGGGCGGATTTTGAGAAGTTTTTCCTGCATTTCGCGGGAGAGGCCGCTGACGGCGCGGTAGTCAAACCAGTCGGGGATGGCGCGCTGCTCGGCTTTCTTGAGGCGATCGATGGAACGCTGTTGCTGCGAGAGGTAGCCGGCGTATTTGATTTCAGTCTCGACGGACTTGAGATCGTTGCGCGCCTGCGCGGAGAGCGTGACGCCCTTTGGGCCATTGTCTCTGGCGGCTTCAAAGAACTCAGGAGCCAGATCCCGCAAAACGGGGACGAGTTGTTCAATCGAAATCTCCGGGCGCTTGAGGAGTTGGGCAAGCGGCTGGCCTACGGCGGAGGAGAAGTCGTTGCTTCTAAGGTCGACGGTCATCGGTCGTCGCTCGTCGGCACCCGGGCGCGTTAGGGACCCCGACTCTGCCGCTACGCGGGTTGTAGGGTCGTTGGCAACTCCAGATTCCTCGTCGCTGCGCTCCTCGGAATGATAAGTGGAGAAAGTGATTCTTCCTAGCATTGCCGATGTCAGCTTTGATTTTTCCAGGAGTTGCTTCATGGATTCGAGGCGTTGCTGCTTGGCCAGGTGGTCAGCCCAGGCCTCGTCGCTGATGAGGCCTACCCGGCGGCCATGGGGAGTGAGCCGGCGGTCGGCGTTGTCGATGCGCAGCTGCAAACGGAACTCTGCCCGCGAAGTGAACATGCGGTAGGGTTCGTTGGTGCCCTTGGAGATGAGATCGTCGATAAGGATGGCGGTGTAGGCCTCGGTGCGGTCGAGAATCAGCGGCGGTTCCTTTTTCACTTTGAGCGCGGCGTTGATGCCGGCCATCAGGCCCTGGCAGGCGGCCTCTTCGTAGCCGCTGGTGCCGTTGATCTGTCCGCCGAGGAAAAGGCCGGCGATTTTTTTGGTCTCGAGCGTGCGCTCGAGCTCAGTGGGGTCGATCGAGTCATATTCGATGGCGTAGCCGGGCCGCAGCATTTCGGCGGTTTCGAGGCCTGGAATAGATTTCAGGATGGCGAGCTGAACATCGATGGGCAGCGATGTACTCATCCCGTTGACGTAAATTTCATGTGTGTTCAGCCCTTCGGGCTCGAGAAAAAGCTGGTGCTGGAGCTTGTCGGGGAACTTCACGATTTTGTCTTCGATGGAGGGACAATATCGTGGTCCGATAGATTGGATTTGGCCGCTGTACATCGGGGAGCGGTGGACGTTTTCGCGGATGATGCGATGCGTCTCTTCGGTCGTGAACGCGATGTGGCAGGGCACCTGACGGTCGTGATGGGCGACGCGCAGGGTGCGGAAGCTGAAGGGCGTGGGATCGAGATCGCCGGGCTGCGCTTCGAAGCGCGACCAATCGATGGTGCGTCCGTCGAGCCGCGGCGGCGTCCCGGTCTTCAGGCGGCAGCCGCGGAGCCCGAGTTTCTTGAGCGCTTCGCCCAGAAGAACCGCCGCGGGCTCGCCCGAGCGGCCCGCGGGATATTGCTGTTCCCCGCAGTGGATCAAGCCATTGAGGAAAGTGCCGGTGGTGATGATGACAGCCTGAGCTCGCACCGTGCGGCCGTCGCGCAGGCGGATGCCGATGGCTCGCTGACGGTCGCCGGGGTCACAGGCCGGCGTACAGTCGCTGGTCGTTGGTCCCTGGCCGTTGGCAAACGCAGATTCCTGGTCGCTGCGCTCCTCGAAATGACAAGGTTGAGAGTAGCTTGCTGGCGACTGGCGACTGGCGACTGACGACTGATCTGCGGAACTACGCTCGGCTGGGCAAACGAGTGCGTCTGCCGCTACGTGGACTGTGCTCTCCTCAAGGATTAAATCGGCTACTTCGGCTTGCTTGATTTTCAGATTTGGCTGGGACTCTAAGACCTCTCGCATTTTGAGGCGGTAGGCTTGCTTGTCGCATTGCGCGCGGGGAGACCAGACGGCGGGGCCGCGCGAAGTGTTCAGTAAGCGGAACTGAATGCCGACCGCGTCGGTGACTTCACCCATGATGCCGCCGAGCGCGTCGACTTCGCGGACGAGGTGTCCTTTGGCGATGCCGCCCACGGCGGGGTTGCAGGACATTTGAGCGATGAGATCGACGTTGAGCGTGTAGAGCGCGGTCTTGAGGCCCATGCGCGCAGCGGCCATTGCAGCTTCGCACCCGGCATGGCCCGCGCCCACGACAACCACCTCGAATTCTTCTGTGAATTGCATTGCGCTCAAATCACGGACTGGATTCCCCACGCCCCGTAACGCGTAGGGGCAGACGGCCTCGTCTGCCCGGCGGAGCGAAGCTCCGCTACGCCTATTCTAGCAACTGTTGACTATATCCGGTGGGAGCCGCACGGCACGATCGCAGTTTCGCTCGGATGTCGACTTGTCACAGGGCGGCGCAGCCTTTTATAGTAAGCTGCCTCAAGGAGAGGACTTCATGGATCGTCAGGAATTCTTGCAGGAATTAGATGCGCGGATCGCGAAGTATGACTTGCTGTGCCACCCCTATTACAAAGCCTGGAGTGCGGGCGAGTTAACGCGCGAGGATTTGCGCGAGTATGCACTCGACTACTACGAGCACGTGGCGGCGTTTCCAGCTTACCTGGCAGCTTTTGGGATTCGTCTGGAAGAAGGCGAGTTGCGGCAGGCGGTGCTGGCGAACATGCGCGATGAGCAGGGCGGAGGGACCTCCGCCGGGGTGAACGGCGAATCGCATGCCGACTTGTGGCTGGATTTTGCCGAAGGCATGGGCGCGAGCCGGAACCGCTTCGGACGCGAGTCGGTGAAGGAAGTGAGCGAGTTGGTGACACATTTCATGGACGTAGCCTCCACCGGAACTCCGGAAGAGTCGCTGGCGGCCTTTTACGCGTATGAGTCGCAGGTGCCGCGAGTGGCGGCGGAAAAGAATCGTGGACTGCGGGAGATGTATGGCGCGGATGAGCGCACGGCGCGATACTTCGCTTTGCATACCACCGCGGATGTATATCACTCGAACGTGTGGAAAGAGCAGCTGGCGAAGCGAGTGGAGGCGGATCCGTCCAGGGCCGGGAGTGCGTTGACGGCGGCGGAAGAGGCGGCGAAGGCTTTGTGGAATGCGCTGGACGGGATTGCGGAACGGCGCATGCTCAAAGCAGCTTAAGAGTCGCCCGGTAATGCACGACGTTGGTGTGTTCTAAGAAGGGCCACTGGTGATCAGCATCAGTGGCCCTTCTTGTTGTCCAACATGGAACCGCAGCCGGTTTCCTGAGGAGGATGGATGGCAAAGCCCGTCCCGATAGGCGCGCGCGGAGAGGCGGAACAGACAGTGGAGTTTGAGCACACGCTGAAGGCGCATCATCCATCGTTGCCGCCGGTGTATTCCACGCCCGACATGATCCGTTTGATGGAGACGGCTGCGTTTCACGCGCTGCAACCATTTTGCGAAGGAGATGAGATCACCGTGGGGACGGCCATTCACATCGAGCATCGCGCCGCGAGCGGGATCGGGACCCGAGTGAAGGCGGAAGCGGTGGTGGAATCGTTTGATGGGCGTTTTTATACGGTCCGAGTTTCGGCGAGCGATGGGACACAGGAGATTGGGCGGGGAACGGTGTCACGCGCGGTGGTCAGCCTCTCAAAGTTTGCGGCCCGGGTGCGGAAAAGTGCTGAGTAGCGAGTACCGGTAGCTTGTACCCGGTGCCGAGTATTTAGTTCCATCCCTTGTGCCGTCATCTCCTTTCCTTTTGTTTCTGCCGCGAGCTCATCAAGCACGGGTTGTAGCACCCTGGATCTTCTCCGCGGCCTTTGCGCCGTTCTCCGCGCTCTTTGCGGTTTAAGATGTCACCGCACGAATGAACGCTGCAGGTTGAGGTTGTCATGAGTATGGACGAGCAGAAATCGAAAGCGAATGCCTTTCGGGCGATGCATCGCGGGAAGATCCTGGTGCTGCCGAATGCCTGGGATGTGGCCAGCGCGCGCATTTTTGAGAATGCCGGATTTGGAGCGATTGCGACCACCAGCGCCGGTATCGCGTTCACGCTGGGATATCCCGATGGACAGAAAATATCGCGCGCGGAGATGCTTGCGCGGGTGGCGCGGATTGCGCGGGCGGTGAAGGTACCAGTCTCGGCGGATCTGGAGGCGGGCTACGGGGCGCGTCCCGAGGATGCGGCGCGGACCGCCCGGGAGGCGATCGAAGCTGGGGCAGTGGGAATGAATCTCGAGGATGGGACCGACGATACGGCGCATCCGCTGGTGGAGTTGCCCTTGCAGCTCCAAAGAATTCGCGCTGTGCGGGAGGCGGCCCTGCAGACGGGTGTGCTGCTGGTGTTGAATGCGCGCACGGATGTGTACTTGGCGAAAGTGGGCGAGCCTTCGAAACGATATGACGAGACCCTGCGACGAGTAGTAGCGTTTCGGGATGCTGGGGCGGATTGCGTATTTGTGCCGGGACTGACCGATGGGGAGACGATCGGCCGCATCGTGAGAGAGGTGAAGTGTCCGGTGAATATTCTCGCTGTACCGGGAGCGCCCAGCGCGCCAGAATTGGAGAAGCTCGGCGTCGCGCGCGTAACTGTGGGCTCAGGGGCGATGCGAGCCACGCTGGGGCTGGTGCAGCGCATCGCGGCGGAGTTGAAGAACGCGGGGACTTATCAGGATTTGAGGGTGGAATGGCGTATGCGGATGTGAATCGGATGCTGGCGTAGTCGGCCGTCTTGAGTCACCACGACGACTCCAATCCAGCAACTCATCGATTTCTGGCGCCGGTTTTCTTCCTTAGCATTTCGTTAGCGAATTCTGCGGCTTAAGATTCTTTGAACCCAGTCACAAAAGACGCTGTCATCAAAAGACGCTGTCATCCTGAGCGAAGTCGAAGGACCCCATGTCTGCATAAATCGCCTGCGGCCCTGACGATTTTCTCCCCGAACTGTAAGCAACGTGGGAACTCCAATCCAGCAACTCCGCGATTTCTGGCGCCGGTTTTCTTCGCGTCCTTGGCGTTGCCTCTGCGTCCTCTGCGGTTTAAGATCTGGCTGTTTTCCTAACCCACGCATCCTCCCCAGTTAAAAACTTCTTCCCGCTCTTATAATCAAATCCGTATGAAAAGAATGCTCCCCGTTCTGACCTGCCTTCTCGTCGCCTCGCTCTGCCCGGCGCAGGAGCACTCGAACTCCGAGCCGCCCCCCGCCCAATCCAGCGCAGCCCCGGCCTCCAGCCAACTTCCCGTGATGGACGGTGGCGCCGGGCCCTGTTCCCTCGAATTAACCATCCACGATGTCGACGCCAAGCCCGTCTACGCCGCCACCGTCAAGGTCCACGTCGCTTACGGCTTCGGCGGAGTCCGCAAGCTCGATCTCGAAGCTGGCACCAACGCCGACGGCAAGGTCAAGTTCACAGGCCTTCCCGCACGAGTCCGGCGTCCCCCGCTGGAGTTTCACATCTCGAAGGATAAGCTGGAAGGTCTAGCGACCTACGATCCCGCGACCGAGTGCGACGCCAAGCGCGGCATCACTGTGACTACTCGCAAAGACCACGACAGCCCTTGAATCCATACGAGAGCAGTTAAGAGAGCAGTTATAAGACGCTGTTATAAGATCTGCGGTTATAAGCGCCGCGGTTATAAGCGCCGATGTCATAAGAGCCGCTGTCATCCTGAGCGAAGTGAGGCGCCAGCCGAACGCAGTCGAAGGACCCCATATTTGCGGAGATCACCTCAGGCCCAGACACTTTTCCACCCAACTGCAAGCAACGTAGTGACTCTAATCGAGAAACTCCGCGACCCGCGCCAAAGCCCATGCCTTTAAGGCTGGCTCTTGACTTTGCACCCGAGCAAGGCTCCCCGACCTCTGCGGCCGTTCTCAGCGATCTCTGCGGTTTAAGATTTCCCCCCCGCGAAGCTAATTCACCTTCCCGAACCACTCCTCAAACCACCGCAACGTCCGCAGCATGTAATCGCGCCTATCCGCGTCCCGATAAAAGTGATGTCCCTCGCTCGCATACACCACTAACTGCGTGGGCACCTTCATCGTCTCCAGCGCGTGATACCACTCCACCGACTGCGGCATTGGCACCTCGCCATCCCGGTCGCCCACCAGGATCAACGTCGGCGTCTTCACGTTCTTCAAGAACTGGATCGGATCCGACTTCCGGTACACCGCTGGATCGTCGTACACCGATGCCCCGAAGAACGGAATCATCCACTCGTCAATATCGTTCAGCCCGTAATAACTCAGCCAATCCGAAATTCCCGCGCCCGCCTGTGCCACGGCAAAGCGCGTAGTCTGCGTCTCCGCCCACATCGCCATGTATCCGCCATAACTGTGGCCGGCAATTGCCAACCGCTTCCCATCAATCGGAAATTGCGCCATCATCGCGTCCACTCCTGCCATGATGTCGCGATAGTCCCCGCCTCCAAGATCCTTAACGTTGCCCTGCGTGAACGCTTCCCCTTGTCCATAACTCCCGCGCGGATTTGGACACAGCACAAACCACCCCAGCACCGATCCCGCCCGCATGTCATCCATCTGGCCTTCCTGCCAACGCGACACGCACGCCCACGATGGCCCGCCGTGTGGAACGACCACCAGCGGATACTTTTTCGCCGGGTCGTAATCCTTCGGCATCATCAGCCAACCCTCCACCCGCGTCTCCCCATTCATCCAGTGCACGTTGCGGCTCTCGCCCCAATTCGCCCGCACCGTTTCGTTCACATGCGTCATCTGTTTCCACTGACCCGCCGGCCCCACCCAAACTTCCGGAGGAGTGCTGGCTGCCTGCCGCACCACCGCGCTCACCGCTCCATCCCGCGAAAATGAAGCCGCCGGAACCCACGCTTCTGTGCTCGTCGCAATCAATTCGTCCCCCGTCCACCCTTTCCAGTTCGACGACTCTGGATGACCCGCCACCGTCATCACGACGTAGCCCGAATTCCCATCCACATTGGCCATCACGCTGATCCGGTCCGTCCCGGTCCATGCCAGCGACGAGGGCGACGCCTTCATCCCCGCCGTCAGATTCCGTGCTGCCCCACCTGCCACCGGAATGACCATTACATCGCCGCCCGTCAATCCTTCATCGCTCATCACTCCTTCGATCAGGACCACCCACTTCCCATCTGGAGAAACATGCGGCTCTGCCATCTGCCACTTCGGCTTATAAATCTCGCGCATCTCGCCGCTCCCGCCATCGATCGCGTACAGACGCGCAATCCACCAGTTGTTGTCGCCCGACCCATGCGCCGCCGTTCCCACCCAGCCCTTCGAGTCCGGCGTCCAGTCGCATTCATAGACATAAACGTCGGCCGGTGAGACCTGCGTCAGCTTCTTCGTCGCCAAGTCGAACACCGCAATCCGCTGCTCGTAGATTTTCTCGCCCACCACGCCCGCCAGCGGCGTCATCGGCTGTAAAGGCCCAGCCACGCGCGGCATGCCTTCTATATATAGGACCGCGATCTTCTTCCCATCCGGCGAATATCGAGGCGACTCCGCATACCCTTTCAAATCCGCAAGCTTCACCAGATCGCCACCGTCCGCCGCCGCCCGCCACAACTGCGAAGCCGGCACGTCTCCCGGCAAATCCCCCAGCCACGCGATCTCCCGGCTGTCCGCCGACCAGGTAACATCGCGCGCCGCCAACTTCTGTTCGATGCGCCGCGCCACTCCTCCCGACACCCCCGCCACCGACAGCTCTCCCTCCACGATGTAGGCGACCTTCGTCCCATCCGGTGAAATCGCAACCTGATCAATCTTCTTGATAGCCGGTAACGACTCGACGGCTGCCGCCACGCGGTCCTGTGCCACCACGCCCGCACTCAAAATCCCCAGCCCAAGCGAAAGCTGAAGCACAAACACGCTGCGAAATTTTCCAAGGTTCATAAGTGGCGCTAGAGTATACACAAGAAGCCAACGAACGCGTCCCCGGAGATCCACCATCGACCTCGCCACCATCCTGGTCCTTCTCATCATCTTCCTCGCCACCCTGATCCGATCCACTTTCGGCTTCGGGGAGGCTCTCATCGCCGTGCCGCTTCTCTCCTTCTTTCTCCCCGTCAACGTCGCCGCCCCACTCAGCGTACTGATCTCGATCACCATAGCCGCCATCGTCGTCCTGCAGGACTGGAAGAAGATCCATCTGCTCAGCACCGGCTGGCTCGTCTTCTCCACGCTGTTCGGAATCCCGCTCGGCTTGCTGCTTCTGACGAGCGCCCATCCCCAACTCGTCAAAGCCACACTAGGCGTGATCATCGCCCTCTTCGCAATCTATTCCCTCATCGGCCGCACGCCGTTCGTCCTGCATCGCGACAGCCGCCTCTGGCTCTTTGTCTGTGGATTCGCTGCCGGTGTCCTGGGCGGAGCCTACGGGATGAACGGCCCGCCACTCGTCATCTACGGCGCCATGCGACGCTGGTCCGCGCCCCACTTCCGCGCCACCCTGCAAGGATATTTTCTGCCCGCCAGCCTGATCGGCATGATCGGCTACTGGCTGGCAGGCCTCTGGGTTCCCGCCGTAACCCACTACTACCTGATCTCGCTGCCCCTCGCCCTGGCCGCTGTCTTCCTGGGCCGAGCCCTCAACCACCGCCTCCAAGGCGACGCCTTCCTGAAATACATCTACGTAGCCCTGGCCGCAATCGGCCTCCTGCTGGTCGTGCAAGCAATGCACGCCTAGGATCAGTCTCATCTCGCGTAGGGGCAGACGCCCTCGTCTGCCCAGGCGAGCGAAGCTCGCCGTCTTGCGCAACGCCGCGGGCTCTATTTATGTTTGTGATCCCCATACTCGACCAACCCAAGAACCCTCCGCGATCTCTGCGGCAGTTCTCCGCGTCCTCTGCGGTTTAAGATTTTCAAGTCAAGCTCGCCTGACATAGACAGGTCGGATAACCTACCCAGCCTTCCGGAAAGTCAAATTCACCCGCATTCTCCCCAGCAGCGGATGCTCATCTTCCTTCAGTGTCATCACCCCGTGATACCGCAACCGCGCCGGACCGCCCCACACCACCACATCGCCATGCTCAAGCGGCACGCGCTGCGTCTTGTCCCCGCGCACAAACCCGCCAAACAAAAATATTGCCGGAATGCCCAGCGACACCGAAACAATCGGCTGCGTAAAATCGCGTTCATCCTTGTCCTGGTGCAACGACAGCTTCGCCTCCGGTTCGTACCGATTGATCAGGCACGCATCCGGACGAAACCCCCGAAACCCCGCCTCCGCCGCCGCCCTCTCCGCCAACTCCCGAAAAGCACCCGGCATCACCGGCCACTTCTTCCCGCTCTCCGGATCCACCGAGTCGTACCGATACCCACTCCGATCCGTCATCCACCCCAGCGCGCCACAATTCGTCATCGCCACCGACATGCGACACCCGCCGGGCGTCACCATATTTCGAAACGGAGCCGCCGCCGTGACCTCCCGCAGAGCGCCCAACACCGCCGTCTCCATCGACAGCGCAAATCCGCGCAGCACAAACGCCCCCGGCGCGATCTCCTCCCGCGCCGCCTCGTGCGGCTCCGCGAACAAACTCCCCGCGCCGCGCATTCCCTTTCTGCGTACCATAAGCCTCTTTTGCGTAGGGGCAGACGCCCTCGTCTGCCCAGGCGAGCGAAGCTCGCCTTCTTGATCTCAGCAAGAACTCCGCGACCTCTGCGGAAGTTCTCCGCGTCCTCTGCGGTTTAAGGTGTTGCTCTTCCCTCACTGCGCGTCATGAAAAATGATCCCCAGTGTGTGCCGCTTCCCCGATCGCAGCCGGCTCACGCCATGCCGCATGTTCACACGATACGTTCCCCGCGTCCCCTTCACCGGACGATGATGCACCGCGAACGCCACTCCGTCTCCCTGCCGCAATCCCACCACCTCCGCCCGCGATTGCATCCGCGGCCGCTGTTCCGTCAAAACAAACTCTCCCCCCGTAAAATCCTTCCCCGGCTCCGACAACAAAATCGCCACCTGGATCGGGAACACATGCTCCCCGTATAGATCCTGGTGCAGGCAGTTGAAATCACCTTCCTCGTACTCCAGTAGGAGCGGCGTAGGCTTCTTCTGTCCCGCCGAGTGACACCGCCGTAGAAACGCCTCATGCGTCTCTGGATATCGTATTGCGATATTCATCGCCGCATTCCACCCATTCGCAATCGGCGCCAGCCGCGGATACAGTTCCGTGCGCAAATCCGCCACAATCTCCGGCAACGGATAACGGAAATACTTGTACTCCCCTCGACCGAACCCATGACTCGCCATCACCACCCGGCTCCGAAAAACACTGTCATCTCGATAAAGCGCCGCCAGCGCCGTGCATTCACCCCGAGTCAGCAACCGGTCCAGCACCGCGTTCCCCTGCGCATCCAGTTCATGAAGAATGTGTCCCCACTCAAGCGCCGCCACCCGTTCGCGAGCCGCCAAACTTTCCTCCATCACCCTCAACGCCATTTCCCGAGACATCATGACCACTCCTAACACATCCCCCCAAATCAACATAACAATCCCACCCCGTCCGATGTACACGTAGGCCCAGACGCCGGGGTCCCCATCAAGCCCGTTTTTGGCTTGATGGGGTGGAGATGCCCTCGTCTGGGCGGCCGGGCGCCAGCCCGGCAGCGGGCTTCGCGACAGCCGCCTCCGCGGATCTTCCATCGGCACGTCCGCCAGAATCAACATAACAATCCCACCCGTCCTCGGCACTCCAGTTCTTGCCCTCAAATCAACCCGCTCCGTGTTACCGAAGTCCGCGCACTAAAGTAGCCGCCTCCACCGTTGTGAATGCGACGCCCAGATTGCCTCCAACTTCTATTTCGGTGTAAATTCAAAGTACGTCTTAGTGGGTCACTTTGCATGCGGTCCTTTGTGAGATGCGTGGCGCTGATGTGTCTGGTGCTGACCTTCTGGTCAGCGCTGGCCGTGGTTGCGCATCACCACGCTGACGGCACCGACTCGGCTTCCTGCACTGTCTGTGTGGCAGCCCATTCAACTGCGCCTACCCCAACCACCAACCTCCTCAAGACGACCTTCCGCGCACTCGCTACCTTCCGCGCTGAGCCAGACTTTGCGAAAGAAGCTTTGGTCGTTTTCGCGCTCTGCGTCCGCCCGCCTCCGGCAGTCTAACAATCAGGATTCCCATCGAGTAAAGGTTCGGTTCGTATTCCGTGAGCCGTGCCCTTGATCTTTTAGACCATTCTTCTGGAGGAATCATGCTGGCTTTCTACAAAAAGTCGCAATTTGCGGCTTCTGCAGTCTTTCTCGTGTTGGCACTGTGCTTGAGCGCGTATTCGCAATCGGGCGGCAACTCAACTTCGGTCACGGGCACGGTTTCCGATCCCTCAGGCGCCGTGGTTCCCAACGCGACCGTGGAGATTCATAACCCCGTCAGCCAGTTCCGCCGATCTACAACCACCGACAACAATGGCAACTTCAGCATTCCGAATGTTCCGTTCAACCCGTACCACCTCAGCATCTCCGCGGCCGGTTTCTCCTCTTACGCACAGGATATCGATGTCCGCTCGCTCGTTCCCCTCAACGTAAAAGCTAGTCTCAAGGTGAGCACGTCATCGGAAATCGTGACGGTCGAAAGCGGCGGTGATCTGGTCGAAAACGATCCCACCTTTCACACCGACGTCGACAAGGCCATCGTCGATCGGCTGCCGCTGGAGAGCCAGTCTTCCTCGCTGAGCTCTGCGATCACCCTGGCCACGCCCGGGGTAGCCGCCGATTCCAATGGCCTCTTTCACGGTATGGGGGATCACGCCGAGAATTCATTCTCCGTCGACGGTCAGCCCATCACCGACCAGCAGAGCAAAACTTTTTCCAACCAGATTCCCTTGGATGCGGTGCAGTCCATTGAAGTCATCTCTGGAGCCCCACCCGCCGAGTACGGTGAGAAAGCCAGCCTGGTCATTAATCTCACGACTCGCTCCGGCCAAGGGGTAAAGCAACCAACCGGAACTGTGACCACTTCGTACGGTTCTTTCGGGACCGCCAATGTCGGCGTCAACTTCGCCTACGGCGGCGACAAGTGGGGCAATTTCATTTCGGCCAACGCGCTCAATACCGGTCGTTTCCTGGATCCACCCGAGTTCGCCGTGATGCACGCCAAGGGAAACGAGGAAAACCTGTTCGACCGCGTCGACTACCAGATCTCGGCCGGCGATTCCATCCACCTGAATCTGGGATACACGCGTTCCTGGTTTCAGAATCCCAATTCTTTTGACGCGCAAAATGCCACCGCCTGGAAAGGCTTGGTGGTCGCCAACAACGGCCTTGACCCCAACGGCAACCCGGTGGGCCCGACCGATCAGCGCGCTCAGATCAAGACGTTCAACATTGCCCCTTCGTGGATCCGCTTGATCAGCGCCAACACCGTCCTCACTGTGGGAGGATTTGTCCGCCGCGATCGATACGACTACTATCCCAGCGGCAACCCTTTTGCCGACCTCCTCCCCAATCTGCAATCACAGAGCGTAGGCCAGGACCGCCTCCTCACCAATGGCGGAATCCGTTCCACGATTTCCTATGTAAAGGGCATCCACAACGTGAAGGCGGGCGCCGTTTATCAACAGACCTTCCTTGATGAGCATGACACGATCGGCATCGTTGACCCGACTTTCAACGACCCCGCCAGCCCTAACTTCAACCCGGTGCTTGCTCCCTACGACCTGACCCGCGGAGGGCATCTGTTCACCTTCAACGGTCATACCGACGTCAAACTGCTCAGCTTGTATCTGCAGGATTCGATCACCAAAGGCAACTGGGCGCTGAACCTGGGCTTGCGCGGTGATTTCTACAACGGATTAAGCACTCACAAGGAAGCCGAGCCCCGCATCGGCATCGCCTACAACATCAAGCGCAGCAATACGGTACTGCGTGCCTCCTATGCGCGAATCCTGGAGACTCCATTCAACGAAAATCTGGTGCTCTCCAGCACGGGTTGCGGCAACGACGTTCTGAACCCGCTTCTTTTTTGTAACGGCGCCGGGGTCACGCCCTTCGCGCCGGGATGGCGAAATGAATTTCACGCCGGCTTTCAGCAGGCCTTCGGACGCTACCTGGTTTTCTCGGGCGAATACATCTGGAAGTACACCCACAACGGTTATGACTTCAGCATTCTCGGATCGACTCCCATCACCTTCCCGATCGAGTGGCATAACTCCAAGATCCCCGGATACGCCGGCCGCATCAGCGTGCCCAATATCCATGGTTTCTCCGCGCTGATGGTCTTCTCGAGCGTGGCTTCGCGCTTCTTCCAGCCGCAAATCGGCGGCGCCGGCGCAACCCCATCCGCCGCAGGTGGCGTGTTCCGCATTGACCACGACGAGAAGTTTAACCAGACCACGCACCTTCAATACCAACCCTGGCAGCGTGGCCCATGGGTAGGCTTCAATTGGCGTTATGACGGCGGCCTGGTCGCCGGACCCGTTCCCTGCGCCGGTGGCGACTGCCGAAACGGTCCGAACGGCAGCAACACGATCGTCGATATTTCCCAGCTGACTCCAGATCAGCAATTTCAGGCGGGACTCTTCTGCGGCTCGGTTCACGCGACTCCGCCCAGTGCCGCCAATCCGCTGGGCACTCCCATCAGTTCCAGCGGTTTCTGTCCCGGAACCCAATACGGATCGACGCTGGTCTCAATCACCAAACCCGGCACCAACAACGCCGATCACAATCCCAACCGAATCGCTCCACGTCATCTCTTCGACCTGTCGGTAGGACATGACAACATTTTCCACGGTGACAAGTACAAGGTCAGCCTTCAGTTGACTGCCATCAATCTCACCAACCGGGTCGCTCTTTACAATTTCCTGTCCACCTTCAGCGGAACCCACTACGTGACACCACGCACCTACACTGCGCAGTTGGGTTTTCACTTTTAGCGGACTGAAACAGTTTTAAGTGGATTTGCCAGACTCGAGACGCAAGTTTTTTTCGAAGCATCGAAAATCGCGGACGGCGACCACCCTGGCCCGCAAGGGCGCCAGAAATTGGCCCCGGGCGTAAGCCCGGGGAACCGTGGGCAGGAGACAGAGCCCTGTAGGGGCGACACCCCATGAGCGCTAACTTAAGGAGCTATTGTTTCCGAGTAGCTCGTAAACCGGGAGCCATCGCGCTCGTTCCTAGAAGCCGACTTTTCGCTACTGATCGTGACTCAGAGAGTACATTGCCGATCATGCACTCACCGAGATCCCGATTCAGATTGCCGAGACGAAACAGCGCGATGAGTCAGGCCTTGGGGCTCGCTGCCGTCTCGGAGGCCCGCGCGAGTGCTTGCGTATCAACATACTCCCGGATGTTCGTCACTTTGCCATTTCGAATGGTAATGGCGAAGACCCAATGGTCCTCGAACGTTCTATTCGTGGCTTTGATTCTCCCCCTAGCGAAGCCGACGACCAGAACCCGGTCTCCCTGCGCTATGAACTCCGGGGGTTCTGGGTACGAAGTTTCCAGCGTTTCGTTAGCCTTCTGAAGTAAGTTATTCAATCCAGCGTGCCCGCGGTGCGTGCCGGCCAGCGGCCAGTCCTCGCCCGGAATGATCCACTCAATATCCTCGGCAGACAACGCCAGCAGATCTTGCTTGTCGCGGCGGCCGACTGCCGCAAGAAAATTCTTCACAATCTGGACATTCTTTTCGGTGCTCATCAAAATCTCTCCTTTTCCCTTACATCAACTGTGTCCGATCTAATCCGACGTTTCGGAGCCATCCTTCTCGGTCCAAATCGCGCGGTCAGAGATTGATTACTGCTGCTTCTTGAACAAATCCTGGAAGATGAGCTGACCCCAAGTGCGGCCGCGTGCGTGCACCAGCGCGCCCCCCCTCGTTGAGCTTTCCCAGCTTGACGGGTGCGAAGCCGAGTTGTTTGGCCAGATCCGCCACGGGAGAGATCGCGTCCTCGTCATCGCTCGACAGAAAGACGACCCGATGGCCCCCTTCGACGACCGGGTCGGTAGCCAGGATGGCCGCAACCAGGTGATTGAAACCTTTGACGAGCTTAGCGCCGGTGAACGCCCTCGCGACGTAGGCGGAGGACAGGAGGCCGCCCAGCTCTTCAGGGAGAACTCCAAACGCGTTCGTCGCGTCGATGACCGTCTTGCCTTTCCAGCTCGGCAGGGCCTTCGCCACCTCGCGATGTTCCCCGAACGGGACCGCCAGGATGATGGTGTCGGCCTCAAGTGCATCCTGCAGCGACTTGGCGACGACCGTAGGTCCAATCGCACGAGCCTGCGGCGCCAACGCCTCAGGCGGCCGGCGACTCGCGACAGTCACGTTGATGTTTTTACGGGCGAACGCGTGGGCGAGGGCCTGGCCTATCTTGCCGAATCCGACAATCGCATAACTCATAGTGCTTCTCCGATCCATGTTGATATTGATCCCACCCGCCGACTTCAGATGGCCGAGAAGCCGCCGTCGACATTCAACTCCACCCCGTTCACGAAGCTCGAATCGTCAGAAGCAAGAAACAGCGCGACCGTCGCGATTTCCTCAGGTTGACCCATCCTTCCCCGCGGGATCAGGGATTCGAACATCTCCTTTGCCTCTTTGGTGAGAACTTCTTCCTGCATCGGTGTGGCGATCGGACCCGGGCCCAGGACGTTCACCCGGATATTCCTGCCCTTCAGTTCGTTGAGCCACGTGCGTGCAAAGGAGCGCAATGCCGCCTTACTCGCCGCATACACGCTGAAACCAGGAAACCCCTTTACCGAAGCAACGGATCCGGTCATGATGATCGATCCGCCATCGTTGAACAGTGGCAACGCCTTCTGAACCGTAAACAGCGTTCCGCGCGTATTCAGGCCGAAGGCCGCATCAAAGTGCTGCTCGGTAATCTCGCCCAGTGGTAAGGCCTCGCCCCTGCCAGCGCTCGCGAACAGGACGTCGATCTTGCCCTTTTCCCGCTTGACCGTATCGAACAGACGGTCGAGGTCGTCGAGATTGGCCGCGTCACCGCGCACGCCGGTCACGTTTCGGCCAATCAGCTTGACGGCCCGATCGAGCTGCTCCTGCCTCCTACCCGTGATGAAAACGTAGGCGCCTTCTTCAACGAAGCGCTTGGCGCTCGCCAGCGCCATGCCGCTCGATCCACCCGTGATGACTGCAACTTTTCCTTCAAGCTTTCCCATAATTACTCCCTTCGGTAGATGCATCGCATTCGGTACAGTAGAGTAGAGTCCTTTAGCGGTGGACGAGAACTGCTCAAGAGTCCTAATATTTTGTCTATTCGTCCAAAAGACAGAGGCTAAGTTGGATTCGATAACAGACATCTTTAGAACGATGCACGTAACCGCTTTCGGTCTGCACAGGCTCGAAGCCACAGCCCCGTGGGGCATAAAACAGGAAAACCAGACCGAAGAAAAAGTCACGCCTTCCGACAAAAAGACGTCACCCACAGATTTGGCGCACTTCGCCATGCTTTCGCGCGGCAACTGCTGGCTGAGTGTGGAAGGGATTGCGGAGCCGATTCCCCTCACCGGTGGTGATTGCTTTTTACTGGCTAAGGGGACTTCGATTGTTTTACGCGACAGCCCGCGAACACGTCCGAGGTGGAGCTTCCGCGAGATCGGGGCCAAGGCCAACGGCAATGTCGCTCTTTGTGGCGGCGGTGGCGCACCGACGACAATCGTCTGTGGATCCTTGAGTTTCGATCGCGCCAGCCTGAGGCCGATCACTCAGTTATTGCCGAACTTCATTTTGATGAAGGCCGATCAAGCACGCACGCTTGCTCTTCACACCACAGTGCAGGCGCTCGCGTCAGAGATGGAAGAACAGGCGCCGGGATCTGAAGTCGTCGCGAGTCGACTGGCCGAGGTTCTGTTTATCCAAGTACTCCGGTCGCATATCGCGTCGGGACCGGAACGCAACAAAGGATGGCTTCGCGCAATTTTCGATCCTCAAATAGGCGCTGCCCTGAGTGCCATTCACGACAGAGTGAATACACCCTGGACGGTCGAATCCCTAGCCGAAGCGGCGGGCATGTCTCGCTCCGCATTCGCAGCACGTTTCAAAGAGCTACTCGGACAAACGCCGCTGGAATACGTAACCGAGTGGCGGATGCAGAAGGCGATACAGCTACTTGAACG
>Ga0210405_10000936_pt1 | contig 35637 bp, 21 predicted proteins | sample IncBWH11MmetaG_FD_155492 | JGI IMG/M metagenome (GOLD analysis project Ga0210405, IMG submission 155492) | Forest soil microbial communities from Barre Woods Harvard Forest LTER site, Petersham, Massachusetts, United States - Inc-BW-H-11-M | ecosystem: Environmental > Terrestrial > Soil >... | reverse complement strand
CACTGTCTTGAAAGCGATCCAGTGGTTTCCCGAATGCACGGTATTCATCAAAAGGCTCGGCTTCGCATAAACATTGTTGATCACCACGGAGAGTTGCCCGTCATTCCATAGATCGCCGACCGCCAGGCCACGCGCAGAAGTGGGTGTCGTGATCCCCGGCCCTGCCGTTCCGGATATATCCGTGAACGTCCCGTTGCCGTTGTTGTGATAAAGAAGGCGCGGTTCCATGTAGCCGCTGCCAAGATGAAATTTATCCACCTCCGGGTAGACATGGCCGTTGGCGAGGATCAAGTCCGGCCAACCGTCGTTGTCAAAGTCGAAAAACATCGTGCCCCAACCCAGGTATTGCGTGTGCAGGCCGAGTCCCGCGGCAAACGTGACGTCCGAGAAAATTCCCTCCCCGTCGTTGCGGTAAAGGGTCGGAGTGTCGTCCGAGAAATTGGTCTTGAAAACATCCAGCCGGCCGTCGCCGTTGTAGTCGGCGATGGTCGTTCCCATTCCAGCCTGCTCGCGTCCGTCTTCGTTGAAGGAAACTCCCGCCGTTACGGCAACGTCGGTGAACGTCCCGTCGTGGTTGTTGTGGTAGAGAATGCTGGGAGCGCTGTCGCAAGCAATGTAAATATCCGGCCAGCCATCGTCGTCAAAATCAAACGTGGACACGCTGAAAGCATAATGGCCGTTGGTCCGGTCAATGTGCGCTTTGGCGGTGACATCGGCAAACGTTCCGTTGCCGAGATTCTCATACAAAATGTTTTTCGAGCCCGGCAGACCGCGGGGCCCGCACATCACCGGAACGCCTTTCCACACACAGGAATTTCCCTGACCCGGCACGGGAGTCGTGGACAAATTGAAATCCACGTAATTGGCGACGATCAGGTCCAGTCGGCCGTCCCGGTTGTAATCCACGAACGCGCATCCGGTTCCCCAGGCCTTTCCGGAACCCGCGACGCCTGCCTTTTCGGCCACTTCCGTGAACACGCCGTGGTCGTTGTGATAGAGCCGATTTTTCCCGTAATACGTGACGTACAAATCTTCCCAGCCGTCGTTGTCGTAATCCCCCACGCAAACTCCCTGGCCCCATCCCGTTGCAATCAGGCCGGCCTTAGCGGTGACATCCGTGAACGTGCCGTCATGATTGTTGTGATAGAGGTGGTTGGTGGGAGCCTGCTCGGGCGAAAACCCCTCGAGAGTCGTTCCGTTTACGATGAAAATGTCCGGCCACCCGTCGTTGTCATAATCAAAGATAGCTACGCCCGTCCCGGTTGTCTCGATGATGTATTTCTTCGTGTCCACGCTGCCAAAAACATTCACCGCGGTCAGCCCCGCTTTTTCCCCGATATCGATGAAATTCGCGATCTTTGGATTGTCGTCGGCTTTCCGCCCCAAATTCTGAGTAGGCAGGGAGTTGCCGGGAAAAAGGCTGAATACAGCCGCCCACAGCAACGCGCTCCGAAGGAACGCACCCGGAGTCCTCGACGTGACGCGCTTCAACCGTTCACCTCGCGCGAGTGGAATCTCAGGCTAGGTATCATGGCACCTTCTCTTCCATGCCGTTGGGCGGAAACTGCAACTCTGGAACAAAAAAATCCCCAACCAGGTCGTTCGTCGGCGCAGCAGGCGGTTCCGTGGAGGAATCCGCATATCTTGCCGCATTCTGCGCATCACCCGCCCGGCGGTATGCTTGGCTCAAGAGCCGCTTAGCCTGGGTGTTTTCCGGATCCTGGCGAAGCGATTTACGAAGTTCGGAAATCGCCTCGTTCACATGGCCCAGCGCGAGTTGCGTCTTTCCCAGGTTTACACGGGCTTCAACGTTTTTGGGGTCCAGTTGAACCGCTTGCTGAAACGCAGCCAACGCCTCTGCAGGTTTGGCCGCGCGCGCGAGCGCCAGGCCCCGGAAATAACTGAGCAGGAATTTAGGGCCCAGCTTCTGCTCCGCGTCTGCTAACTCCGTCGCCGCGTCAGCAGCGCGCCCGGTTCGGAGCAACACCTGTGCCAATCCAACGTACCCCAGGGGAAGCGGATCGCCCGCAGCCACCAGATCGCGAAATACACTTTCCGATTCTGCATACCGGCCGGCCGCGAGGTACGCCGCGCCCAGTCGCAAACGCAAAGCGTAAGATCTGGGATTCGCAGCAAATCCATTTTGCGCTTCACTGACGGCTTCGGGAAAGCGGCTGAGTTCCATCAACTCGCGCGTCAAATTCAACCAGTGTTCCTCTTCATGGGGAGCGAACGTTGCTGCTCTACGAAGCGCTTGGACGGACTCTTCTCCACGATTCAAGTGCGCATTCGCAATTCCAATGACAGTCCAGGCTTGTGCCAATTCGACCGACTCTGAATCTGCCGTGCGAACAGATTTTGCATAGACGAGCGCGTCGTCGCAGGCTTCGACATAGCTCCCAGACAACAGGTAAGCCAGCGCAAGATCAAATTGCGTCCAAGAAGCTGGGTCTGCGCTACGGCTCTTATTTAAGGCCTGAAGTATTTTGATTGCCGAAGCATTTTCGTGGATAGACAGGAGCAGGGAAGCGGCGCCGACAGATTGGGCGTCGCTCAGGTGCAGCTTCATCAGCTGTTCGAGGGCCTTGCGGGCATCCTCCTGGCGCCCGAGTGAGACATATCCCGTCGCAGCTTGGATCAGGACACCCGGCTCCGCCGGAAGCGGCTGACGGGAAATTTCTAGTTCATGAAACGCACGTTCAAATTGCTGCGCGTCCAGTTCTACTCTTCCAAGATAATAATGGGCGAAGGAATCGTCCGGAGCGAGGTTTACCGCTCGGAGTAACGCTTCGCGGGCCTGCTCCATCTGATGCTCAGTCCAACGCAAAAATCCCAGATTGCGATACGCATCCTCCAGGAGGGGATCGAGGCGGATGGCTTCCTGATACTCTGCGGCCGCCTCCGCGCTTTTCCCTGTTTGGACGAGCAATATTCCGCGAAAATTGCGGACCCGCGCGTTCTCTGGCTGCTCGCGTTCGGCAGTCGTGAACTCCGCAAGCGCGTCCTCCAGCCGGTTTTCTTTCAACGCCGCCAGCCCTCTTTGAAAGGCCCCGCCTTCCGTGGGCGCCTGAGGCTCAACGCCTTGCGGGTGTCTTACGCAAGCTGAAGCAGGACCGAAGTGCAGAGAGAGGATAAGAATCAGGAAATAGTTCATGCTATGGGTCCTCGGCGGATTTTGTTACCTCACCGAGGCGTTCCGTTTGTTTTTCCAACTTCTCGTGCGAATCACGGTTCAAGTTCGTCGAAAGCGCGAATTCCCGCGCAGCTTTCTCCTTCTCGCCCAATGCCTGATACACCCTGGCAAGTTTGTAGTGAACCGCCCCATCGTGATCATTGCTTACAGCAATCTTGAAGTGCTCCTCTGCTTTCTGCAAATTGCCCAGTTCGGAATACGCAGTGCCTAAATCCCGATGAATATCGGCGTTTCCTGGATTCACCGCAAGGGCCCGCAAAAGGTATGGCAGCGCCTGATTAGGCTGGTGCTCGAACAGGTAGGTGTTACCCAAATCGTTCAAAGCTCCTGCATGCCGCGGGTTCATCGCAAGTTCCGCCTCAAGCTCAATGCGCGCTTCGGGAACCTTCAGATCCTTCCAGAGCAAATGGCCCAAACTGTAATGAAGATTTGGCGCGGACGGCTTTAAAGCAATCGCGGCGCGATATTCATCCATGGCCTTTGCATCGTCGCTCTTCGCCGCCTCCAGGTCCCCCATCAGTTGATGGACGCGGTACGAATCAGGATCGGCTTGATAGAGCCGGAGATACGCGGCCGTCGCCAGTTTTTCGTAGCAACGCGCCCGCCAGAAAGCAGCCTCGGCCGAAGCGCTGTCGGTTACCGATAATCCCTGAAGGGCCTTGAGCGCCGCGTCAGGTTGCCCCGCTTCCAGCAGCGCGCTCGCCACGCGGATCCGAAATTCAGCGGAACTGACTGAAGTGAAGGTTTTCCCCGCGCAGGCGGCGACCCTGGAATGCTCTTCGTGCTGAAGAGCCATCTTCACTTCCGTTTCACCGCACTTCCCGGAGGTGGCCTTTTCCCGCGCGGCAGAAGCAGCGAGGCGGGACTCAACCGCGACTTGCGGCAGATTTCCATTCTGCCCTGCGAGAAACGCCAATGCCAGATGCGCAGCGGGCGAATCGCGAGTTTGCAATCCTTCTTTGAGTGTCTGGATTTTCTCGCGCGCGGAATCAGAAAGTTGTTCCATCGCCGAATCGCCAAATCCGGCTTCCCGAAGACCCAATATCCTTTCCGTCTGTTCCACATCGATGCCAACTGCGTTTTCCCAATCCTGCAGTACCGCATCCACGTCCCCCTGCAGCAATCTTGCCTCGCCGCGGCGCACATGCGCGCGCAGATTGTCGGGATTGTGGCGCAACTCTTCGTCAAATTCTCCAATAGCTCGATTCACCTTTCCCGCGCGAAGAAAAACTTCACCCAATTCGGTATGCAATCCAGCACGATTCGGCGAAGCCGCTAGTGCATTCTGAAAATGGATCACAGCAGAGGGCCACTCGTTACTCGACGCATAACTCTCCGCCAGCAATTGCTCGCTCCGCGATGAACCCGGAGACACTTTCTCCAGGTGCTCCACCTCCTGCTTCCCCAGTCGCTCATACGCGCTTCCCAGTAGATAGAGAAGATCCACGTCGGCCGACCGCGCTTCCAACGCTCGCTGGAGGGTGCTCACTTCGCCTTGCCACTGCCCGGCGATCTCCTGAGCGGTCGCCAGCCACAACCAGGTATCCGGCCGGTTCGGCTCCGCTTTCAGCGCGGCCATCAGATAGGGCACGGCCTTCGCGCCCTCCCCTAATTTGCAATAGTCCACTCCAAGAAAAAAATTTGCTCCGGCAAGCCCTGGCTTTATTTTCAGCGCGCGTCGGAATTCCGTCATCGCGTCGGTGGAACGATCCTGGAGCTGATAAACCAAGCCAAGATTCATATGGGCTTCCGCGAAATCCGGAGCCAGGGCAATGACCGCCTCATACTCCCGCTCCGCTGTGGCATAGTCCCTTTCGCGTTGCGCCTGTTGCGCCGCTGAAAAGTGAGCCTCGATTGCCGCATTCTTATCGGCAGGTGCCGGCGCGCTTTGGCGCGCCAAATTCTCAGATGGTATTGCGAGCACCATCAGCAGCAAGGAAAATATTAACCTTCGGGAGGAAATGCCTGACGTCGCGCATTCTAGGTTCACAATTCGGTTCCGCATGCGGCGATTCACATCTCCCATTCTAGTTCTGGGGACTGCGTGGCGCCGTCTTCTCTTTTTCCAGCTTGGATAGCTGCTCATACTGCGCCAATTCGTCGGCGCTAGCCCGCGTATCGTGCAATTCGCGAAAGACTCCCGCCAGCAAATAATGCGGTTGCGCCGCGGCTGGATCTGCCGTAATCGCCGCCTGAAATTCGGCCTTCGCCTTTTGCAATTCTTTTTCAGCCTGATAGCACTGTCCCAGCAAAACGTGCAATTGCGGCATATCCGGCTGCGCTCGCTTCGCGACCACCAGGAATAGCAGCGCGTCCGAAAATCGCTGGGAGTGCACCGCAATATCGCCAAGATACAAATTGGTCATCGCGTCGTTGGGATTTTCCTTATAAGCCTCTTTGAAAGCTCTCTCCGCCGGTTCCATCTGCCGTTGAGCCCAATAAGCGACTCCGATCAAGAATTGTATCCCCGGAGCGTCCGGCCGTTTCGCGAGAGCTTTCTGGTATTCCTCGATGGCGTCCGAATAGCGTTCCTGATCCGCAAACACCTCACCCATCAAGGCGTGGAGCTGAAAGGAATCCGGGTCCAGAGCCTTGAGCGCCTCGATCGAATGCAAAGACGCATTCTTGTGGAGCCGGGCCAATTCATAGAGTGCGTCCGCGTCCTTCGGGTCCTGAGCGAGAGACTGATTCAAATGGGAAATCGCTTCATCAATGCGGCCGGCCGATTGCAACGCCAAACCCAGGTAGTATTGTGTGCGGGGATGCGGCTTGGGCGTTTTGAGTTCCCGTTCAAAGTAGTCGATGGATGGCAGAAACTCATTCTTGCCAAAATAAGAAAGCCCCAGGAAAAAATTGACGCCCTTGTAGTTTGGGTCGCCGGCAAGGACTTGCTTGAACAGCAGAATGGATTCGTCGAATTTTAGTTCAGTCTGTTCCAACACGCCCAGTCGCTTCAAAATCTCAAGATTTTCCGGCGCAACGGCCAGCGCCTCCTTGTAGCTGCGTTCCGCCGCGTCGTAATTTCCCGTATTCTCTTCTCCGCGTGCCCTTTCAAGCAGCGCTTCAATGTTGGCCGGTGTTTGCTTTGCCAACGTGGGATTAGCTGTGCTTGCCAGAAATGCGACCAACAACAGGGCGCACGCGCCACGGCTCATCCCGCGCCGAAGGCCAGTGTAGAAGGCATGCATGGCGTTGACGGATGCTGCTGTGAAATCGCCGGGCAAGAATGTCTTCCTCACTTTACGCGAACTCATAAAGATACATTTCTTTCGCAAAAGTATAGCAGGCAGATACAAACGATTTGTTTGAAAAGCGGCAAGCGGCCATGAGTCAGGCCCTGAGTTCCAAATGCTAAGGTATTCGACGGACGGCCACGAGAGTGGTCATATTCGGCGCCCCGGAAACCGTGCGCGAACGAATCAAGGCCTCAAACCAGATGTTTTGCGAGTGGCTCTCCGTGGTAGAAATGTGAAGCGCACTCATAAGCTGGCGCTGATTCTCCTCATCCGCAAGAAATCGCCCCGCGGCCTCGGTCCCTTCCTGTTGAAGGCCTTGCAGCACCAGCACACTGCCGTCGTGCGTCGCATTGGGCAGCAGCGAAATCGTCGCGTAATCCTCTCCCATCGTGCCAGTCCAACGAAGGCCTTCATATTGCGCCAGTTCACCGGGCAGCGGGTTCTTGTTCACAAATGCCTTGGCGCTGTTGCCCACCACGCCTTCCGTCTCTCGGAAGTTCAGCTTGTCCTGAAACAGCGTCACCCACGGATTCGATCCAGGGCTACCGATGAAAACGTAATTGTTATGGTCCAGGTCACGCAATCTCAGGTCCCGCGGATAACGCACCATCACCTGGGTCTGTAGCGGGCCCGCCATTCTGTATAACGCCACCACGTCCGCCACATCCGCAAACGAAGTCAGCGTCGAGTTGGAAAGATACTCGCTCAGCCGGGAATTCGCCGCGCCAATCTTGCTCGCTTCAGGACCCTGCAGAAATTCCCGGTGAAGATATTGGTCCAGCGACCCAGGCTGGCTGGAAAGGATTCGCGCCATCCCATAGTTGCTGTCTGCCAGGACGATAATGGTCTGATGCCGCGTGTCAAAGATCTGGGAAAACGGCCATGAAATAACGGCGGGCGCCGGCACAACGGCAGCTGCCCGGTGTGCAGTCACTCGATAGCCCAAAACTCCGCACAAAATCGTCAGAAGCGCGCAGAGTGCCCACGGCAACATCCCCCAGCTCGGCAAGGAAAAGGCTGGAACTGCCTTTGGCTCGAGTGCTGCGGGGACTGCTTCAGCTTTCAGAGCCGCTCGAAAAACCGGGGCATAAGAGCCTTTAGGTATTTCCAGGACAAGCGGCTCATTACGCCCGTCTTCGTTGAAATATTCGTGCAGTTTCAGCCGCAGCTGACGGACATGCACCCGCACCGAGCTATCTTCCAGCGGGCTGTAATCGGATGGCTTGTGGAACAGCGCGTTGCCGATGTGCTGCTCAGTCAGTTCGTGGGCATTCCCGTGCAGGGTCTGCTCGACGATGTATTGCAACAGCTCGCGCAGCCGGGTGCTCTTTTGAAAGTGCGGGCTGGACACAATTCGCTGCACGAGCTGCCAGCGCTCATCGGTTTGCAGGTCCACCATCACGGGTGCGTGTGCGACGCTCATAGTCGTTGAGGCCAGTAGCTATCAGATTTTTCGATTGGACGAAGAGATGCTACCACATAGTTTTTCAGAGTGAAATGCCTAACCGGGTTCTTTCAAACGGTTTCGACTGCCAGTTCAGGTGCGAACCCCGGTGATTCACTTTGACTTAACCTGTGAGACCCTTTGCTTTGGGCGGGAACCACTCGATGATTCGAGCATACTCCTAATATGGTGGGACTTCCAATTAAAGTGAGTATCTCGAGGCTTGAAGGACTTAGCTCGTCCAGCAGCTAGAAAAGGAATAGCCGAGTCGTATGGCCTACAGATTTCTTTCCCGGCGTCGCTTCCTGGAGGATTCCATCAGCGGGGGGCTTGCTGTTGGACTCGAGTTCTGCGCCGAACCCTTCCGCGCAACCGCCGCCACGATCCCCGGTATGGATGCTCTGTCATTAAAAGTTACCGGTGACGCCACGCAAGGCTTCGGCGTCTCCCTTCTCTTCAACGGCCAGCCCATCACCCGCCACAATCAGGGAGGTGAATTTTCAGCGATCTTCCAGAATGAAGACCGCAGCGTGGAAGATCGCGTCGAAAATTGGAAAGCGACCACATGGAAAGGTGATGCCACTCGCCTGACCCTGAACGGCGACTGCAAACTAAAGAACTTGAACGCGACGCTGTTCGTGCAAGTGGAATACGAACGAATCACTCCTCTCGTCGTGCGCAAGAAAATCCGGCTCCGCCAATCTGACATGCTTCTGATGTTCTACCAACTGAGCAACCGTCTGGAACCATTGCAACAGCCTGCGAAGCTCTGGAGTTTCGGCCAGTTGAACTGGCAAGGTGAAGCGGCCCACGAATATTTTCCTGCCGCCGGGTTCCGCATGCAGAATGGCCTCTGCATCGGCCTGCTCACCGATTCCGGCTATCGAAATCAATGGACCAGAATCGTTCGCAGAGACGGCAAACCTGTTAAGCCGGCCCCAGCGCGTATTCCCGACGCCAACCTTTATATTGGTTCTTCTGCCGACGCGCGCAGCAAAGGCGATTTCTTCGTACAGCAGACCTTCGGCGAACTAACTCAGCAAATCTCCGAACAACAACCCGCGCAACCCGTGCCCCTGCCGCAGATCTCTGCCTGGAAAAGACTGGGCAACGCCTCCGTGGAGGAGCACGGGGGCGTTGCCGTCGTATCCACGAGCAGAGCCGACGACGGTGTAATGATTCGCTTTGTGGCAACAGGTTCCCCCGTCCTGTCACTGCGAATGGAGTATCGCTCGGCCTCTCCCGTGGCACTCCAGGTCTGGAAAGTGGGTGCCCAGCTCGAAAAACTGGAAAACATCACTCTCTACAACGACGCCGCTCCCGAATCGCCGGACGCATGGGGCGTATTTGAAACGACGGTGTTCGTGCCGCAATCGCAAGCCCATGGCCACGCACTCTTTCTTTCCGTCGCTCCATCGGAGCAGGCACTGAATGTGGAGGTGCCCGGCGGCACCGCGAAAATCGAGATGCGTGGACTGCAACTGCGGCCCATCACCACCCGCTGCGAACCATACCATCGGCTGGAAATGGATCGCCCCGCAGAGAAAACCATTTTTGTTTTTGCCGATGAAACAGTGCCCGATACAATTCGCGGCCACCGGCTCGCCAGTCAACTGCACCTGGCGGATGGCCTCGATTTCAAAGGAGGCGACACTGAAAAAGTAGTTTACGCCGACCTCATGATGCTCACCTGGATCGCCGGGCCCGAAAGTTTCCGCCCCATCCTTGCGCCCAGCATCTGGTACTCCGCCGCGGGCGAGATGTATCTCCGCGACAGTTTTTTCGCCCTCAACGGAATTCACAACCGCGAGCTGAATGAAAGTGTATTCGCCCTCTGGGGTGAAAATCAGGGGCCAGACGGCTCGATCAACACCCTCATCGAACCCAATCTTGCGAATGTGGAGCGTAAATCGAACGATTCCACGCCGCTCTGGCTGATGTGGGCGCTCCTGAATCGCCAACGCTTCGGTACCAGCCTGCCGATGGATAAGGTGCGCAAAGCCGCGGAATATTGCCTGCAAACGTACGACCCGCGCCGCGAAGCGGTCTGCCACGCGCAGTTCGTCCTGGGGCAATTGGACATCATTCGATACCCCGAGGGCACATCGGCCATCTGTGAAAACCAGGGCATGCTCGCCATCACACTGCGGGCGATTAAGGAATTGCAGATCCCCGGCGTGAGCGAGACGCTTTCCGAAGAATACATTGGCCGGGCGGAAGCTCTCTATCGCGGCTATTACGATCCAGCGCGAAAATTCATGCGTCCGGCGCGCGACATCGCCGATGCCATCGGCTTTGCGGAAATATTCCCGGAATATCTATCTCTTTGGCTGTTCAAGAGAAAAATCCTCACCGACGAAATGGTCGTGAACCATCTCAATCGCATTCCCGCAATCATGCCGAGGAGCGACTGTCCGTATCCCGAGTCAGGCGGCACGGTCCGTCCAATCCTGATCGGACTCCCGGAAGGCCGAAAGGACTGGAGCTACTTCACCAGTAAGTGGCACCCGATGGTCAGCGATTCCTTCGCCACGAATTACGCCAACCACGCCATGGACGGCATCTACTACAACGGCGGCAGCTGGATGCGAATTGAGCTCTGCGGCTACGTCACTGGCCAACTCCACGGCTGGGCCGGCGCCCGCAAGGCCATCGCGAACCGCCTCTGGGCCGAAATTAATATCTCGCCGGACTTTCCAACCAGCCAGGAGTACCTTGCCACAGACCCCGCTCACCCCTTCTTTGGCTACCACAGAGTCTTCGCGTGGAATTCCTTCGTCCTCCAGGCGCTGGAACAGGCAGGCCTCCGTTCTCCGCAAATGGACCCCGACTACCAAGCCGGCCGCGGCCATATCTGATTATTCATAGAAACTTCTCCTGCACCCCACGAACTTACCTCTTTTCATAGGTGCTGCCCCCCTCTGGAACACGTAAAAAGGTGAATCACAATGAATTCACGCGTTACACCCTTTTCTTAAACCCAGCTTGGGCTGAGTATCCCCTTAAGCCGTGCTCGTAGTGTAAAAATACTAGTCCGCCCGCGAGGTCGTGATTCCAGTTTGTTTGGGCTGATCAGTTCTGGCTCTGAGCTCTCAAGTCCCGAAAATCGTCATTTGAGGCTTAACTAGTTCCTGATCAATGCGGGTAAGGGGGAAGTCCATGAAGAAGTTCATTTATACTTTTGCATTCCTTTTATTATCAGCGGCAGTTTCTCTCCACGCGCAAACCACCAACGGCAGCATCGAAGGCTCGGTCACTGACCCCAGTGGCGGGGCTGTCGCCGGCGCCAGCGTCACGGCTCGAAACATGGATACGGGCCTCACGCAAGCCACGACTACCACGCAAGCAGGTATCTATTCTCTGCCCAACCTCCCTCCCGGTCGTTACTCCGTCACAGTCGAGGCGCCTAGTCTGAAGAAGTACGCGCAAGAAGGCGTTACAGTAACGACCGGGACCGCTATTTCGTTGAATATCCCCATGCAACTGGGCGCCGTTTCGGAAAGCGTGACCGTCACGGCCGACGCCACCCAATTGCAGACCACGACATCCGAGATAGGCGCCACCGTATCGCCAACGCTGATCGCTAATTTGCCGCTGCAGGTTTCCGGCACCATCCGCAATCCCGTGCAGTTTATCGAACTCGTTCCCGGATTCGTCGGCGGCGTAGCCAACGATCCGGGAAGCAATTCGAGCGACGATTTCAAAGTGAACGGTGGGCAGGAAGGCGGAACCGACATCCTTGTGGATGGAGTTTCCATTTCTCTGGTCTCACCCAACACCCAGTGGAACAAGGGTGTCTCCACCGACGCTGTGGACGAATTTAAAGTTCTTCAAAGCAATTTTTCGGCGGAATACGGCCAAGCCGGCGACGGCATCGTAAGCCTGACGGTTAAATCCGGCACCAACGAGCTGCACGGCTCCGGCTACGATTTCCTCCGCAACAAGTCCCTCGATGCCAACAGCTGGGTCAACAACCTCCAGGGATTAAAAAGGGTTGTGGATACGCAAAACGACTTCGGCGCCACTGTTGGCGGGCCGGTTTGGATCCCCAAGGTCTATAACGGAAAAAACAAAACCTTCTTCTTCTTTGCGTATGAAGGATTCCGGTTCAGGAATGGTGGCACCAATCAGGATAGTTTTCCGAACGAAAATTTTCGCAAGGGCGACTTCTCCCAGATTTGCCAGACCGGGTTCGCGGCCAACGGCATCTGCAACGACCGCGACAAGAATAACAACGTTGCGAACCAGATCTACGACCCCACCACGCATACAGCCGTTCCCGGTGACAACTTGGCCAACGATCCAAATTTCACAGCCAGTAAAGTAATGACCAACGTCTTCGGTTTGCTGCCACCAACAAACGGCGGGCTCACTCAAAACGTGATCGACCGATCGCTTTCGAGCACCACCGCGAACCTCTATGACGTCAAAATCGACCACAGCTTCTCCGATAAGCACCGCATCTCCGGCGGTTTCGATTACGACAATACTAATACCGGCGGTACTTCCGATTTGGGCCCCATTTTCGGCTCCCACACTCCCCAGAGCACTCGCTACGCCCGCATCAGCGACAATTACGTTTTTTCTCCCACGCTCGTTAATCAGGCTCTCTTCGGGTTCAGCCGCCGGTTTCGTGGAGAGGTCTCGAATAGTCTCGGCTTGGGATACCCGGCGAAGATTGGGCTCACTGGAGTCCAGGAAACAACCTTTCCATGCATTAAGTGGGATTATAATAACTATAATGTAAACAACTGCGGTGATTCCCAATTTGCTGACAACGTTTATCAAATCAACGACGCAGTAAGCTGGATTAAAGGCAAACACTCGTTCAAGTTCGGCGGTGAGATCCGCATGCTGCAATTCAACGTGCGCCGCCTGACACAGAGCTCTAGCGAATTGGACTTTGCTGCCGCCCAGACCAGCAGCACCGGCGACGCTTCCGGTCTGGGCGGCAATTCCGTGGCTAGCTCTCTCTTCGGCCTCTCGGATACCACCACCCTGAATTACGGGAATTTCAGTGGCGTTCGGTATAAAGATTTCGCCCTTTATGCACAGGACACCTACCGGTTGAGCTCCAAGCTCACCCTGAACTACGGCCTGCGTTACGATATCGATTTACCGGCCGCCGAAGCGTTCAGCCGATTCTCCGCTGTCGATCCAACTCTTCCCAACCCCGATGCGGGTAATATTCTCGGGGCCTACACCTACTTCGGGTCCGGTGCAGGACGAAACGGACGGAAGCGCCCTCAGGATATCTACCACAAGGCGTTCGGCCCCCGTCTGGGCTTCGCTTACAGCATCAACAGCAAGACCGTGTTCCGCGGCGGATATGGCATCTATTATCAAGCACTGAAAGAAGGCTCCTTCGCCGATCAGGATGGACTCGGATTTTTCAACCGTCAAACGGTAAACGTCACCAACGGTGGCCCCACGCAGATCGACAATGGCATCACTCGTATCTTTCCTCCGTCCGGTCCATTTACACCCGGCGCCCAGAATAATCAAAACGGCGTCATCCTGGTTCCCCCAAACACAGGCCGCCCCGCAGACATCCAGACTTGGAATCTGGACATCCAGCGGCAAGTCACGAGCAATTTGATGGTCAGCCTGGCCTACGTCGGCTCAAAAGGCACTCACTTGGTGGCCTTGAACGTCATTCCCAACCAGGTTAATCCGTCGTTCCTCACACTCGGCAGCGAATTGACGATGCCTTCCTCTTGCCTCGCCGCGGACACGTGTCCGAAATCGGTCGCCGCGGGTCTGACGTTGCCTTACGCGGGGTTCACGGGGAATATCAATCAACTGCTCAGGCCGTTCCCCCAGTACGGCAATTTCAACCAGGAAGATAATTCCTTTAGTCCGGATCGCACGGGGAACTCCACCTACCACGCGATGCAATTGCAACTTAACAAACGCGTCTCGGAAGGCTTGACGTTTCTCGTCTCTTACACGGTTTCGAAGAACATCACCGATGCCGACTCTGCAGGCCCGGGCGTCTCCGGTTTCATCGGCACCAACAGCTTCATCGGAGAAAATTCTTACAATCGGAAGGCGGAGAAAGCGGTCAGCCAGCTCGATACTCCGCAATCCCTGGTGGCGAGCTTTTTCTATGAACTGCCGGCCGGCCATGGAAAGCGTTTCATGAACGACAGCGCCGTCAAGGACCGCGTGTTCGGTGGTTGGTACACTTCCGCGATCCTGAGCTATCACTCGGGGTTGCCGACCGAGGTTTACGGCAACTGCCAGGGCACTGCCGGCGACGTCTTGTTTGGCGGGTGCAACGTCACAGGAGCAGGTGCCCGGGTCAACATAGTTCCCGGGGTAACGCAGACGAACAAATCGAATTTCAATCCAACAACCGTGCCGTTCTGGAATCCTGCCGCATTCACCCCGGCAACGAACTGCGCGACCTCGACTACTACTTGCTCCTTTGGCAATGAACCCCGGTCCCTGTCGACCGCGCGTGGCTTCGCCGGGAAAAATGAAGACTTCACAATTGGGAAGAAGACACGCCTCATTGGCGAGAAGGCTATGCTCGACTTCCAGGCTTCCTTCTTCAACATGTTCAACCGGCACATCTACAATACGCCAAGCAATGTCTTTGGGCCCAGCTTGCAGACCCCATTCATCGCTGCCGGTCAACCAGGCTGTTCGGGGCCGCTGGCCTGTGGCTTCGGCGCAGTCACGGGTTCCAGCGGGCCGCGCATCATTCAATTTGGTCTGAAGATCTCGTATTAGTATCGAAGAGCCCGGCTCGGGGCCCCCCTCTGAGCCGGGTTCTTCCCACTCCTCCAACACCGGAGTCGCCACCATATGAGTCAGTTCAACCGGCGTGGCTTCATGAAAACGCTGTTCGTCACCGCTGTCGGCGCGGTCCCCGCTCGTGCCTCCGTTTCAAACAAATCCGCATGGTCCTTCTTCGATTCCGATCTTTCCTCGTCCTCCATCAGCCTCGAAAACGGCTCGCAGCAACTCCGCATCGCTCCGACCGGCTCGCCCTTCGCCTTTCAAAATTTCCTGCGCGTCAACGATGAATGGAAACCGGCGACCCTCCCCAACAACCCGTTCATCGCCGGCGATTCTTTTCGATTGGTGGCCTCGCAAGTAAAGCGCGAAGACTCTCGAATTCTCTGCACCGGCGAAGGCAAAGCAGAAGGATTGGACCGCAAAACCCTTTCTTACAGTTGGGAATCCGAAATCAGCGCGGTAATCCCCGTGGCCGATACGCCCTGGTTTCGCTTTCGCACCTCGCTTCATCTGCCTGCCCCGGTCCAGCTTCGACAGAACACCAACGTCGAGCCGCAAATCATCACCTGGCTAAGTTCTTCCTCCACGCTGATGGAAGGCCAGTCCGGAAGCTGGCGCCGCGTGCTGCTGGAACAGCCCACACGCAATTCGCTCGGCACCTACGGCAACGATCTTCCCGCCCTCTATCTCCTCGACCAGACCGTCGGCATCGAAACCATGATGTTTTTCGACTTTAGCGACATGAATTGGATGTCCATCGAAAATATTCCGCGATTCCTGGTCTATCGCTGCTCCAGCGTTTCCCATATTGAACGTGACGGCACCCAACGCCTCGGCGTGGGCCTGCTCGCCCAACAGGCCACTGGCAATGTGTTGCCTGCAGGAGACGTCAACTTCACCTACTGGCTTCTTCAGCGTCCCATGACGCGCTTACTGACCGCGCAGGAGTCCGTCTCGCGTTGGATGCCGGCGCTGCTTCCGCTCTTCGAAGAGAAACTCGCCTGGCCCGCTTGCGCCACGTCCTGGAAAGAATTCGCAGCCGGCACGGTGGAAGACCTGCAGGACAAAACTTCGGCGCAGATCGAGGCGAAAGGCCACACCGGCCTGCGCGCCTACGTTAAGTCCACTTCTCAACTCTGGACCGACGCCCCCGATAACTTCGAGCTGATGACTGTCGCGGATGTATTGTGGCCCTCGCTCCTCTACCTCCGGCTGCACCCGTCGCCCGGGTCCGAACAAGAATGCAACGTTTTGCTCGCGGACCTTCCTGCGTTTTACCACCCGGAAACGCACAGCATCAGCAACGACTTCTCACCCAAAAAGGACGAACGCGCCGATTCCTGGTATCCGTTCGAAAATTCGCTGATCAAATATCCTGTGATTGGGAATCTGGCCGGCTCGAAGGAAATCGCGGACAAGTTTCTCGATGCATTCCAAACCGCGCGGAAACTCGCCCGGCAGTACAACTATCTCTTTCCGATCTACTACCAGGTCGCCACCCTTCAGGCGGAAGGCGCCGGCACGAACTATGCCGTCGGCGGTTTGTACGCGTGGGCGGCGATCCTCGCCAACAAACTAACCGGAGAAGCTCAGTATCTGGAAGAAGCCCGCCGCGCGATTCAGGTCTTATACACCGTGCCTCCCGAGCGGCTTTTCCACGAACCTCAGGAACTCGCCTACGGCGCACTCGCCGCGGCCGAACTCGGCATGGTAGAAGAGGCGAAGTATCTCCTCTACGAGCAGCTCCGCATGTTCTATTGGTACTCCGATCCCAGCCAGAAAACGCACGACATCCGCGGAATGGTTCAGGCCGCCGCCTCCATCCTTTACCCCGCCTTCAAGGAAAATGTCGAAGCCATCCTCCCCTGGACCGGGGTCATGAAACGCGGCATCGTCTTTGAAGGCCTGCTGCGCTTCATGGATCAGCAGCGGCGCAACAATTTCTATTTCTTCGAGGATTGCACCGCCAACCGCAAGCGAGGCTCTTCCGCGTTCATACCGTTCGAAAATCTGGGCACGCTCGAACTCGCCGGCATGACCGGAAACGTGGGCAAGGAAATCTACGGCGCGGGCGAATGCATCTGGATGTATTTGATGTTCGAAGCCCTCGGCCAGTCCAGCGATCGGGAGCTGATGCTCGTCAACCTGGACCTCCTGGATGTGACCCACGCAAAAGAGTTTCCGCCGAGCAAGCTGAATTTTATTCTGTACAATCCCACGCTCACTTCCCGCCCTGCAAAGATTTCGATCCCCGCGCCCAGTGGACGCGCGGCTCACCTGACGGCCAACGGAAAAGCCGTCTCTGAGACGCTTGAGATTCAGAAGCAGTCATTTATCCGGCTGCAAGCCGAGTTTTAACCGGCAGGGAGTTAATTCCTGTCCGCAGGAAATAAGTCGTTCGTCTGAGTTATCAAGGAAGGAAGCCCCATGAAGAACCGAATGCCTTTCTCTGCAGGTCGAGCGGCAAAAGCCTTTACCCTCACCGCATTGATCACTGGTGCCCTTGCAGCCTCTGCCGCTATTTCCTTTTCTCCGCCTTTTGGGGCCTGGAGCCGGCTTTCCGCCGATCCCATCCTCTCCCCCCAGGGCGACAATTTCGAATCGGCGGGAACATTCAATCCTTCCGTCGTGAAACACGATGGAAAGTTCGCGATGCTCTACCGGGCCCAGGATCGCAAGGGCACATCTTCGCTCGGCTACGCAACCAGCGACGATGGCGTGCATTTCACCCGCCGCGCCGAACCGGTCCTGGTTTCCGAAGCTCCCTATGAAAAGGGCGGAGGCGTGGAAGATCCCCGGTTGCAGAAAATCGCCGGCACATACTATCTGACCTACACCGGATATAACAACGTCGACGGAGCCGCGCCGGACAAGAAAGATGCGCAGCTCTGCCTGGCCACTTCCACTGACCTGATTCACTGGCACCGGCAAGGCGTCATCATCCCGAGTTACCAAGGAAAGTGGAACGTAAAGTGGACAAAGTCGGGCGCGATCGTTCCCGAAAAAATTAACGGCAGGTATTGGATGTACTATTTGGCCGACGCTAAGGGCAAAGATCAGCAAATGGGCCTGGCTTATTCGGAAGACTTGCTGCACTGGACGGAAGCCCTCGACCATCCGGTGATGGCAAGCCGCGCCGGAATGTTCGACTCGCAAGTCGTTGAACCGGGTCCCCCGCCAATCATCACGCCGCAAGGCATCTTTCTCGTCTACAACGGTGCCGACGACAACCTCGTTTATTCCACCGGCTGGGTCCTTTTCGACAAAAAAGATCCCACCAAGGTTCTAGCCCGTGCGGAGAAGCCAGTATTCGCTCCGGAAAAAGACTGGGAAAAGGTGGGGCAGGTGCCGAATGTGGTTTTTGTCGAAGGCATGGTTCGCGACGCCAATCGCTGGCTCTTCTATTACGGCGGGGCAGACAAAAACGTCGGAGTTGCCACAGCACCAGTACTCTAGGACTTTCCCGCCGTATCCATTTGCTGAATCGTGCAGGCCCGCGTCTCCGCGCAGGCATTTCATTCGAAGAGAATCTTGGCCATCATCCCTTTATCTTCGTGATTCAGCAGATGGCAGTGGAACAGCGACATCCCCTTGATGACAGGGTTCGTAAAATCCATCACAACGTCGACCGTCTCCTCGACTGGCACATTCACGGTGTCCAGCCACACGGGATTCTCGACTGGATTACCATGTTCGGCAAACACCAGGAAATGCGTCTGGTGAATATGCATCGGATGCAGTTCCGCCGAGCCATTGACAATCCGCCAGTGCTGATAAGTCCCAACCCGCGCACGAGTCATCGGCGCCGCGTTCGGCTCATACTTCTGGCCGTTGATGTAGAACCCGTTCTTATCTTCCGTAAACACGACGGTAAAATCCGGCTCCGTGCTCTCGTACGCGCTCAAGTCAAGGGATTGATATTCCGGTGGCGCCAGCTTGCGCTTGCTTCTTTGGGGTTGCGGCGGTGCCGAAGTCCCCACGCGCAGATCAGCCAGCACCATCGCCGGATTTGGATCGCCTGCGGATCCGGTATCCACACAAAGTGTTCGAAGCGACGCGTGCGCTCCTGCATCCGGCCCGGTGACAATCGCTTCCAGCCGTCCCGCCGGCGGCACCAACGCGTGATCTACAATTTTTTTCGGATGCTTCGGGTCATGAAAGGCCAACGGCATCCCGTCCAAAGCAATAATTTCTAGTTTTTGCTTATCGAGCTGCAAATCGACATACTGATCCGCGGAGGCGTTCACAACACGCCAGAACTGCCGCTCTCCTGCGTTGATGCCGATCGTCGGCCGAATCTCGCCATTCACCGTGAACACGCGCTCGGTCGCCTCGTGCTCGCTCCCGCATGAGGAAGGTCCTGCATCCACGTGGCGCAAAAGTCCGGCTGCATCGGCAGAATGTTCGATTGACTCGCCGCGCACCACAAGTATCTGCTCCCGCAGGTTGTGAACTTCGGGGATATACCGTTCCATCCCTTCAATCACGATGGCTCCGGACATCCCGTCCAGCGCCTGCCGGTGGCTCTCCCCATGCGGGTGCGTGTGATACCAGAAAAGTCCCGGTGGATGGTTCGCCGGAATCTGGACGACGTAATGCAACGTGTCTCCGGGCATGGCCATCATGTCAATCACGTTGTCTTGCGGCGACTGCGGCGAAACCTCCAGTCCGTGAAAATGCAGATTCGTCATGTTTTTGCACGGAGAAATCGCGCAACTCTCCATCGAGTGGACCGGAAGATCGTTTTCATAATCGATCTTCAGCGTGTCGCCCGGAAAAACCCGAATGACGGGTGCAATATTCTTTCCGTTGTAGGCAAAGGAGTCCCGGCCCTCGGCGTTCACGGTCGCATGCAGCGTCAACGGAACCACGTGACTTTCCGAACGGACTTCCGGCAGTGGTGCTGCCGGAACATTCAGCAGCCCGGCTGCCGCCACTGCCAGCAAAATGAGGCTCGCGGAAATCCACCTTCGATTGCTAACAACCACCAGCTGCACCTTCTTCATTGCGCATGAAGCGCGCTCAATAAACCGCAATCACTTTACTTCCTGCGGAATCTCCCGCGCCGGCGGCGCCATGAATTCCGGCCCCACCGGCTGGCGAACGGTTTCGCGCAGGATCGCGTCAATCGCGGCGAAATCGTTTTCCGTGAACTTCCACCCGCTCACTTCCTTAATTGGCGAAAGTTGGTCCGGACGCCGCGCGCCCCATAGCGCCATTCCGACTCCGGGTTGATCGAGCAGCCAGCGCACCGCCAGGTGAATCACGCCTTTGGCGAATTTCTCGCGGGCGTACGCATCCAGCCGCTGGGCCGCTTCCAGGTATTCCGCGAAATGAGGTGCCTGGAATTTCGGATCGCTGGACTTACGCAAGTCGTCCTTCGAAAACTGCCGGTCCGCTCTCATCGTGCCGCTCAGCAATCCTCGGCAGATGGCCCCGTAAGTAAGGGCGGTGATCCAGTTCTTGAGGGCATAAGGCAATACGTCGGCCTCGATTTCGCGCTCGAATAGATTGTAGGGCGGCTGCACCGTGTGAAGCGGCGCCACAGCGCGGAAGCGATCCATCTGGGCCGGAGAATAATTGCTCACGCCGATCGCGCGAATTTTCCCTTGTTCAAAAAGCTTCCCCAGCGTCGCGGCCGTCTCCTCGATCGGCGCAACAGGATCCGGCCAGTGCACCTGATAAATATCAATGTAGTTGGTTTGCAGGCGCCGCAGCGAGTCCTCAAACTCCTTCAAAATCCGCTCGCGGCTGGAGTTGCGTTCAATCGTGCCCGTCGTCCAGTCGATCCCCACCTTGGTGGCCAGAATAATATTGTCTCTGCGGCCGTATTGACGAATGGCTTCGCCCACGATCTCTTCCGACCGTCCCTGGCCATAAATAGGCGCCGTGTCGATCAGGTTGATCCCTTGGTCGAGCGCGGTATGAATCGTGCGAATAGACTCTTTTTCGTCCGTTCCGCCCCACATCCAGCCGCCGATGGCCCACGTACCCAGCCCGATCCGTGAGCTTTTGAGAGTTGTACCCTTGATGTTGATGTATTCAAGCATTTCGTCTTTTCCCTTTCTTAGTGTTAAACGATCGCGGCGTTCCTATCCAAGCCACTGTGGGTTGGCAAAGGTGCCATCGAAGTGGTAAGAAGTTTTATACAGTTCAAACTTGCCGGCTTCCGCGGCCTTCGCAGTCTTTGCAAGCAGCGCCGAAACTTCGGTAGAGCTCATCGGTTGAAAACTGCGGGCCGCCTGAAGCGCTTGCTGCAGAATGGGAAGAGAATCACAGCCGGTGATCACGACACTCGTCGGCAGACTCATCGCATAGTGCAGGCATTCCACGGCTGTGGCCGTTTTGCTTTCAAGGATGAAGTGATCCCCCATCGGCTTCATGCCAAGAACGCCGATGTCGTTTTGCAGCAGCACAGGCAAAACTTTCTTCTCGAAACTCTCGAAGTGCGCGTCCATCACGTTGAGAGGCATCTGGACCGCGTCAAACGTGAACTTGTGCTGCGCAGCGGTAGCCAGCATTTTCAGATGAATGTCCGGGCTCTTGTGCCCGGTGAAGCCGATGTAGCGAATCTTTCCGGCCTTCTTCGCCTCCAGCACCGCCTCCATCGCTCCACCCTCCGCAAAAATCCGGTCCGAATCCGTTTCCCGGATCACTTCGTGGAACTGCATCAGGTCGATCCGGTCGGTCTGCAAGCGCTTCAGAGACTCGTTGATCTGATTGGTCGCGGCGCCTTTCGTGCGTCCATCGATCTTGGACATCAGAAACGCCTTCTGCCTGTAGCCGTCGCGCAACGCGTTTCCCATCCGGACTTCGCTCTCGCCGCCGTTGTAGTCCCAGCAGTTGTCGAGGAAATTCACCCCTTCATCCAGCCCCGTTCGAATAATTCGAATACTCTCCTGGGGATCAGCCTGCCTCCCAAGGTGATAGCCGCCCAGTCCGACTAGCGAAACTTTCTCCCTGGTGCGCCCCAAAGTTCGATACGGAATTTCATTTCTGGACTCCGCAGCCGCGGCCTGCGGACTCATTTGTGCGAAAACGAGGGACGCGGCCGCCAGACCCACGAATTCACGGCGGGAAACTCCTGTTTCGGGCGCTTCGCGCTTGCTCGCGATTGGCAATAGAGGCGTGTCGTCGCGCTCTCCCTGACCTTGCAATTGTTTCTCATCGTCCATGGCTTTCTGTTTCTCCAATTCTCGCGCGCAACTATCCGAACAGCCCGCTCGAAGAGAGGGGCAGACTCCGAACACGCTTCCCGGTAGCTGCATAAATGGCGTTGCAGAATGCCGCCACAAACGGCGGCACGCCCGGCTCCCCGACTCCGGCGGGCGGCGCAGAGCTGTCAACGATGTGAACATTGGTCTCCCGCGGCGCTTCATTGATCCGTGCCACGGGATAATCATTGAAATTCGACTGCTCAATCACCCCGTTTTTCGCCGTGATCTCTCCCGTGAGTACAATACTGGTGCCAAAAACCGCGGCCCCCTCGAATTGCGCGCGCGTGATCTCGGGATTTGCAATCAACCCGGCGTCTACCGCGTAATCAACTCGCGGAATGCGAATTTCGCCCTGGTCGGTCACCTCGAGTTCGACCACCGTTGCCACGTAGGTAAGAAAACTCCGGTGCGCGGCAATGCCGAAGCCGTGTCCCTTCACGCTCTTCTTCTTCGCCCACCCGGATTTTTCCGCGACAAGCTCGGTAACATGCCGCAGCCGTCCGGTCTCCCACGGATACGTGTCGAGCGACGCCCCATAATTCGGGTACTCGACATTCTTGAAGTCGATCGTGCGCGGCGGACCAATCAGGTCAAGCAGGTATTCGTAAGGGTCGCGGTGCGCATGATGCGCAAGCTCATCCGTAAAGCACTGCACTCCGAACCCATGATAAATATTTGCCACGGAGCGCAGCCAGCCAATGCGCACATGTGCCTTTGCCGGCCCGTTCTCAATGCTCAGGTTCGGCAGGTCGTACGGCATGTCCGTCCAGCCCTGCGCCAGATGCGGCGGATCGCCGTAAACCGCGTTCACGTCAAAAATGGATGTGATCGGCGGAAACACCGACCTCTGCAGCCACGCTGTCGGCTTTCCCTTCGCGTCCACCGCCGCCTTGAAATACATCCCCGCAACTGCGTTGTAGTAATCAAACTTGATGTCGTCTTCCCGCGTCCACACCACTTTCACCGGCCGCCCAACTTTCTTGGACAGCACAGCCGCTTCTGCGACGTAATCCGGCTTCGACTTTCTTCCGAATCCTCCGCCGAGCAGCGTGACGTTACAGATTACGTTTTCTTTCGGAATGCCCAGTTCCACGGAGACAATCGCCTGCACCGCCTGCGGATTCTGCGTCGGCGCCCAGATAGTCGCCTTTCCATCCTTGAAATCCGCAAGCGCTACCATCGGTTCCATCGGCGCGTGCGCCAACAAGGGAACGTAGTATTCCGCTTCAACCACATTGGATCCAGAAGCGGCCGCCAGTGCCGCATTCGCGTCGCCGACGCTTCGAATGACCTTCGCTGGCTTGCGCGCCGTTTCCTGAAGTTCCTTCCTATATTCAGCGGAGTCGTACGTCTCGTTCGCTCCGTTGTCCCAAGTAATCTTCAGCTTCTTGCGCCCCTGAAACGCGGCCCACGAATTGTCCGCCAGCACGGCCACCCCACCGAGCGGCTGAAACGCCGCCGGCGGCTTGAACGGATCAATCAGCATCGTCTGGTGAACCCCCGAAACTTTCAGCGCTTCCTGTTCGTCGTAGCTCTTCACCTTTCCGCCATACACGGGCGGATGTTCAATCGACGCGTAAACCATGCCCTCGATCTTCGCGTCCATTCCGTAAATCGCTTTCCCAGTGCAGAGTTTCTCCAGGTCATAGCTGGTCTTGCCCTTGCCGATATAGCGCCACTCGGCCGGCTTCTTGAAAGTAAGTTGATCCTTCTTTGGCACATCAAGCTTCGCCGCCGCCAAAGCAAGTTCTCCATACCCCAACTTGCGCCCGCTCTTCGAATGCATAACCGCATGCGGCTCCGTCGAACACTCCGAAGCAGGCACATTCCACTGTTGCGCCGCCGCCTGGACCAGCATCCATCGCGCGGAAGCCCCGCATTCCCGCATCGTGTCAAAAAAACTGCGAATAGAATGCGAGCCATCCGTGTTCTGATCCCCGTATCGCCTGTCGCCGATGGCCTGATCAATCTTCACGCGACTCCAGTCCGCGTCCATCTCATCCGCCACAACCAGCGGAAGCGTCGTGCGGATCGCAGTGCCCATCTCCGAGCGGTGGGCGACGATGTGCACCGTCCCGTCCCTTTCAACCCCCACAAACACATTCGGATGCAACGACGCCCGATCGGCCTCTGTCTGTCCATCCGCCGTCGGCTGCCCCGCAAAAATCGGCGGAACATATTTCACGGCCAGCACGAACGCTCCCGTGCCCACAACTCCCTTCAGAAACCCGCGGCGGCTCACATTTTCAATGTTTCTCATGCGCTCTTCTCCGCTGCCAGCTTGATCGCCGCTCGAATTCGCTGGTAAGTTCCGCACCGGCAAATATTGCCCGCCATCCCCTCTTCAATATCCTGGTCGGTCGGGTGAGGCTTGCTCTTCAGCAGCGAAATCGCCTGCATGATCTGCCCGGACTGGCAATAGCCGCATTGCGGCACGTTCACTTCAATCCACGCTTTCTGGACGGGATGCAACCCGTTCGCCCCTACATCCTCAATCGTTCGAATCTTGCTACCCGCCGCCGCGCTCAGCGGCGTGATGCACGATCGAATCGCCTCTCCGTTTCTATGTACGGTGCACGCTCCACAGAGCGCCATCCCGCATCCAAACTTTGTTCCTGTCAGCCCCAGGATGTCCCGGAGATACCACAGCAGCGGCATGCTTGGGTCGCCATCAAACGTATGATCGACTCCATTCACATTGATCGTGACCATGAAAGTAGACCTACCTTCCCGCTACGAAGTTCACTTTAGATGCCATGAACGATCCCATGGTTCTTGCGAATAGAGCCCACTCCCGTCATCGAATTCTTGTACATAGAGGGCCGCCCTGCCGAACATGTCGATTATTCGAAGCCGATGTCAGCATCCTGAAACTCCCGACCTGCCCGCATCACCGTGTCGCGAATTGGCTCGAGGCCAACTTCGCAGAAGCCTGCTCCATGTACTCCATGACTGCTGAGAAATCCAAATCACTGTACTCGGCAAGGGCCTCTGTACTCACATGGAACGCAGCCGATGTTGCGGGCATCGCGGCTCCGACCTCGCCCGCCAGCTGCAGGATCAGCCGGAAATCCTTGTTCATCAGTGGCAGCGGAAACTGCGGGCTGTAGTCGCCGCGCGCCGCCCTAGGGAACTTTCCCTGATAAGCCGGCGCGATCACCGCCATCTGCGACAATACCTGCAGCAAAATCTCGCGAGACAATCCCGCTTTCTCTCCCATCGCCGCCGCTTCCGCAATCGCCTGCATCCCAATGCCAAGAATCGCATTCACCACCATCTTCATGGTTGTTCCAGCTCCGCTCGGCCCCAGGTGAAAATACTTCGCCGCAATCGCCTGAAAAATTGGCACCGACGCCTGAAACACCTCAGGATTCCCGCCCGCAAGCAACGTAACCGTGCCTTGCTCCGCCGCCGGCGTGCTTCCCGAAATGGCCACATCCAGCGCCTGCACACCCGCCTGGGAAGCCTTGCTTGCCAATTCGCGCGAAGTCGCCGGCAAAATCGTGCTCATCTCAATCACAACCGTCCCCGGCTCGGCGTTCTCTAGGACTCCACCTTCCCCAAAATAGACATCGCGCACCGCCTGATCGTCCGTCAGGCACGAAAGAACCACGTGAACCGAACGCGCAAGCTCCGCAATCGAGCCGCACGCCGTCGCGCCCTTTGCCTGAAGCGCAGCCCTCTTCGCCGGGTTTCGCGCATACACGGCAACCTCATAGCCTGCGGCCAGCAATCGCGCCGCAATGCGGCTGCCCATGCCGCCAAGTCCGATGAAACCTAGTTTGGTTGTGTCCGCTGCGAATGAATTCATTCTGACTCCGACCGAAGAATTTGATGCCACTGCAATTCGATTCATTTTGCCTGATGCAAGGTGATATCCATTTCGAACCCGATCAGGTCCGCCGCAGGTTCTTTCCCTCGAATGAGTTAGCACACAGTGAAAAACTCGCGCCTAGCCGCCGCGCTTTCCGATCGACGTTGGTGCTCATTAGCAGGCACCCCTCCGCAGCGCGTTTTCGCTCGACTCCGCCGGAATCCGCCAAGCTCTGGGCTAGCAAAAACTGGATCAATCCGAGAAGGGAGGAAAAGTGACTGACTCCGCACCGTTTTTCATCTTAATGACGATGAGCGTCAGATCGTCGTCCAGGGAATCCCGTTGCGTAAACACAGCAACGTCGCGCCACAACTGATCGCATATCTCTCTCGCGCTCTCGCTCGAATGCTGCCGAACCGACTCCAGCAATCGCTCGGTTCCAAACTCTTTCGCGTCTCGATCGCTGGCATCCGTCAGCCCGTCCGTGTACCACACCATGATGTCGCCCGGCGCCAGCCTGATTTCCTCCAGCGAGCAATCCATCTCTGGCGACATCCCTACAGGCGTCCAGGACGCGTGCAGCCAGACCGCCTCTCCCCCATCCCGCCGAACCAGCAGCGCCGGATTGTGCCCGCAATTAATGTATTTCAGTTGCCCAGTGCGTGGATCGAGTTCCCCGAGAAGCATGGTGACAAATCGCCCGTCGTCCTGCAGAGCGTACAGCTCTTTGTTCAAGTGGCTTGCAACCTCGCACAAGGTTCGCGGTTCGTTGGTCTCGAGTTGTACCGCCGCCGCGGTCGCCGACATCAGCAGCGCCGCCGCGACACCCTTTCCGGAAACGTCCGCAATCACCAGCCGCATTCTTCCATCCGGGCGCGCAAGGTAATCATAATAATCTCCGCCCACCACTCGAGCCGGATGCATGGCTCCTGCAATTTCAAATCCCGCCGTTTCCGGATCGCTGCGCGGCAAAAACAGCCGCTGTACCTCCGCCGCCAGCTCCACTTCTTTCAGCAGTGCATCCCGTTGGTTCCGGGTCAATTCATTCAAAGCGTTCCGCTGCGCGACAAACCATTGAAGAATCAACACCACGAAACTGAATCCGACCAGCGCTGCCAGATTGTGCAGGATTCGTCCCTGAAGATGGTGGATCGGCGGGCCAAAAATGTCATGAAACAAAATGCAGACCACGACGATGGCATACGTCAATCGTGGTGACAGCAGAATCGCGCTGAACGAGAGCGGCAGTATATAAAGGTAGCCCAGCGAAACGCCTTCCACCCTGTTGTCGGCGTACGCGACGCACCCGATAGCCAGCGCCACCACAAGAAACGCCCACCAGGTGGAGGATTTCAAGGCAACGATCATGTTTGTCGCGACACGCGATACTCGGTCGCCGGCATTGCCCGCCCACACCCATAACCTGCCGCGGGGATCATCGAACGACCCGGAGGTTTTGCGAAGACCGGATTCCACCTCAAAACTTGTTCCCATACTTAGCCACCGGATCTGGGAGCACCCTGCGTGCCAACTGATGCATTTCCTGAAGGCTCGGAACCCTTCCCAATTCTGCAAGTTAGCGGTGCCGCAAGCGAAAGACCGCCAGGGGAACCGCTATGACACGTCGAAGCATTGGCACCGCGCCGATATGAAGGCTCACAGCATCCAATCCGAGTCCCGGACCTAGCTTGATCTTCGAGCAGGAGTGTTTTTGCGAGGCCCTCGATTGACGCGACGCCAATACAGGTGGTGCTATAAAGACCAGATGAGGGCATTTACTCCAACGGGGAAGATGCGTTGCCCGAATACTCGACTTCGCTCCATCCGAGGCGCGGGAGAATGAGCGCGGTGGACAGCACGCTGCAAACTCTCCATCAATGCCACCGCGCCCTGCTCCGCGCCACGGACGAAAACGAACTGCTACGTTCCATCTGCTGGATCCTCGTCGAAGTCGGCGGCTTTCGGATGGTGTGGGTAGGCTACCGCCAGAACGACGCCCAAAAATCGATTCGCCCCGTGGCCCACGCCGGCTTCGAAAACGGCTATCTCGCGGCCGTTTCCGCAACCTGGGCCAACGACGAGCGCGGCCAGGGTCCCTCAGGCATGGCTTTGCGTACTGGAAAGCCCGCCTGGGCGAAAATTATTCGCGAGGAAGAAAGTTTTGCCCCTTGGCGGGAACACGCGATTGCTCACGGATACGCTTCCTCCCTCGCCCTGCCACTCTCCAGCGATGCAAACACCTTTGGTGTGCTGTCTCTCTATTCAGCCGAAACCGGCCAATTCAATGAAAATACATTTGAGCGGTACGTAGAGTTTGCCGACAATCTCGCCTTCGGAATCTCCACCATTCGCACCCGCGAGGATCGAAAAAAGGCCGACCAAGCGCTCCAGAAAGCCTTCGAGGAAATCAAAGCTCTCAAAGACAAGCTCTTCGAGGAAAACCTGGCCCTTCGCGAAGAAGTGGATCAGGTCTCGATGTTTGAAGAAATCATCGGTACCTCGCCGGCCCTTCAGCAAGTGTTGTCGCGCGTTGCGAAAGTCGCTCCCAGCGATTCCACCGTTTTGATTACCGGCGAGACCGGCACTGGCAAGGAACTTGTCGCTCGCGCCATTCACAAGCGCTCGCAGCGCGCCGGCCACGCTTTTGTCAGTGTAAACTGCGCTGCCATTCCGCCTTCGCTCATCGCCTCTGAACTCTTCGGCCATGAAAAAGGAGCCTTCACGGGAGCCCTCCAGCGGCGCATCGGCCGCTTCGAACTTGCCGAAGGCGGCACCCTTTTTCTCGACGAAATCGGCGAGCTTCCCGCGGAAACGCAGGTCGCGTTGCTCCGCGTCCTGCAGGAGCGCGAATTCGAGCGCGTTGGCAGCAGCCAGCTGATCCCTTCCAATGTTCGCGTAATAGCAGCCACCAACCGTAATCTCGGCGCAGCAGTTGCCGCCGGCACGTTCCGCTCCGACCTCTTCTATCGCCTGAATGTTTTCCCCCTCGATGTTCCGCCCCTGCGCCAGCGTTCCGAAGATATTCCCCTGCTCGTCAGTTACTTTATTGACCGCTACGCCGAAAAAGTAGCAAAAAAAATTAGCGGCATAGAAAAGCGCTCCTTGGATCTCTTGAGCAATTACTCTTGGCCCGGCAATATCCGCGAACTCCAGAACGTCATCGAGCGCTCCGTCATCCTCAGTGAGTCCGCCGTCTTTTCCGTGGATGAAAGTTGGTTCGCTGCACAACCGGATCCCTCCGACGGGCCCCGAACTTCCCTCAACAGAAGAATTCTGGACCAGGAACGGGAAATGATTGAGGCCGCTCTGGCCGAGGCAAACGGCCGGGTATCCGGAAGTTCCGGCGCTGCCGCGAAGCTGGGTGTCCCTGCCTCCACGCTGGAATCAAAAATCAAAACTCTCGGCATCAAGAAGGCCAAATTCAAGACGGCTTGATCGCCCAGTGTCATATCCCCGGTTTGCCTGCCGAATTCTCGGGAATTCCCGAAGATTCGTGAGAATTGGTACGCTCCTTCTCCCATATCCCTTCTGAAATCAGTGTCTTATGAATGGAATTCAGCTTGCCCCATCCCAGTCTGGATACTCGATTAACGCCATGCTGAGAATTTCGAGACTTCAAATGGGAAATGACACTGTGGAATTCGCGCTCTCCGGACGATTGCAATTTGAACATGTCAATGAGCTCCGTGGACTCATCCGAAAGGAGGAGCTCAAAGTCGTTCTTGATCTTCGCGAGGTCAATCTGTTGGACCGTGAAGCCGTGGAGTTTCTAGTCGCCTGCGAAATGGATGGCGTCTCGGTCCGCAACTGTTCGCCTTATATCCGTGAATGGATCACCCGGGAAACGAGTCGTCAGAATTTCCCAACTCCCGGGGACGAGGGCTAAGAAGTCGCGCAAGTTTCAGGCAGTGTCCGCGTCGCAGTTGGTATTCCATTTCTGGAGGATGACAAGATGGCTTCCGCAACTGTTTCATTCCAGCCTCCCGCTCCCGCGACCTGGCAGGAAAATCCCTCCCAGGCGTTTCACGGTGCCGACCGAGCAGATGCGCTCGACGTCGCTGATGCATTCGCGGGTCTAATCGGCGCAAGCGAAGCGATCCAGCGCGTAAAGTATCAGGTGCGCACGGTCGCTCCCACGGATTCCACCGTATTACTTGAAGGAGAAACCGGCACCGGCAAGGAACTCGTTTCACGCGCCGTCCACACCCTCAGCCAGCGCAAACATCGCACTTTGATCAAGTTCAATTGTGCCGCAATTCCGCATGGCCTCCTGGAAAGCGAGCTGTTCGGCCACGAACGCGGCGCCTTCACCGGTGCGATCGCTCGAAAACTCGGGCGCTTCGAACTTGCGGACCACGGAACCCTTTTTCTGGATGAAGTTGGCGAAATTCCCCTGGAGCTTCAGGTAAAGCTCCTGCGCGTTTTGCAGGAACAGGAATTCGAACGGCTCGGTGGCGCGCAAACGCAACGCGTCAACGTGCGGCTCGTCGCGGCCACCAACCGCAATCTGGCGGAAATGGTCTCCGACCAGGAGTTCCGCAGCGATCTCTACTTCCGCCTGAATGTCTTTCCCATAACGATTCCTCCACTCCGCGAGCGCACCGATGATATTCCGTTGCTGGCAGAGCACTTCCTGCAAGAATATTCCCGCCGCATGGACAAGCGGATCGACACTATCCCGGAATCAACGATGCAAAGTTTGAAGCGGCATCCCTGGCCGGGAAACGTTCGTGAACTCCAGAATTTCATCGAGCGCGCAGTCATCTTGACCACCGGATCAATCCTGCATGCTCCGCTCGAGGATCTGAAAATCTCCGCGGACCCCCAACCGGAGCCCGTCGTCACGCTTCGCCAGGCGGAGTCGAGCCATATTCTGAAAATCCTTCGCGAAACAAACTGGGTTCTGGGCGGCCCGCGCGGCGCCGCAATTCGCCTCGGCCTTAAGCGCACCACTCTGGTCAGCAAGATGCGCAAGCTCGGCTTAACGCGGCCTGCGCCAGGCATGGCGCTTTAGCCCTAGAAAGCCATAATTTTGGGGTTGGTCAGCGGGAAGGAAGCGCGACGCGGCGGGCGCTTAACTTGAGGTCGTTTCCGTAGTATCAGGCCGCAAGCAAAAATTGTTGGAGGAAAAATTGAACGTCAGAAATTGCTCGTATCTTATTACCGCGGCACTGTGTGCCATCCCAACTATTTCCCCGGCGCAGGACGCTCACTATCACAATGCGCCCGCGTCCACGATGCACCAAACAAACCCGCTCGCGGGGCAGCACGCGGCCGTCGTCGCCGGTGCAAAACTTTACGCGACGAACTGCTCGGCCTGCCACGGAGCAACCGCTCAGGGAAGTGGCAACATCCCCGCCCTTTCCCAGGGTCCCACGCAATCAGCCCCCGACGGCGAAGTTTTCTGGTTCATCACCACGGGCTCGGTCGGTAACGGCATGCCCGCCTGGGGTAGCCTCTCCGAGCAGCAGCGCTGGCAAATCGTTACCTATCTGAAATCCCTAAAGACCTCCGCGAAAGAAAGTAAGACCGCCGCCCCGCCCGCGAAATTTACTCCCGTAACAATCAACGCCCCTCTTCCTGAACCGCCCTACATCGATTTCCGTGTCGAACAGCCCGGAAAGATCCGCAAGATTTCCGCCCAGGATCTTCCCGCGCCTTACCGGACTGACTCGGCAAACAATGGCCCGCAACTCGTAGCCCGTCCCGAGAATGCCTGGCCAAAGGGGCCAGACGGTTTCACCGTCCAGCTCTACACAACGGGACTCGACAATCCGCGCCTGATCCGCACCGCTCCCAACGGTGATTTTTTTTTAGCTGAAAGCAGTAGCGGTAAAATCAAGATCTTCCGCGGCATCACCGCCGATGGCAAACCCCGCGAAACCTCCGTTTTCGTTGAAGGCCTCAACCGCCCCTACGGCATTGCCTTCTACCCCCCGGGAAACAATCCCGAGTGGATCTACATCGGCAACACGGACGCCGTCGTCCGCTTTCCGTATAAAAGCGGCGACCTGAAAGCTACCGGCCCGGCTCAACACATCGCCGATCTTCCCCACGGCGGCGGCCACTGGACCCGCGATGTGCAGTTCACCGCCGACGGCAAAAAGATGTTCGTCGCCGTTGGTTCTGCATCGAACGTGGACGATCCCGATACCACTCCCACAGAAAAAAACCGTGCCGACATTTTGCAATTCAATCCCGACGGCTCCCAAATGCGCGTCTATGCCTACGGAATCCGCAACGCCGGCGGTGGTTTGGCCATCAATCCCAAAACCAACGAACTTTGGTGCTCCGTCAACGAACGCGACGGCTTGGGAGACAATCTCGTCCCCGACTACATTACCCACGTTCAGGACGGTGGCTTCTACGGCTGGCCTTGGTGGTATATCGGCGCCCATCAGGATCCACGCCACGACGGCAAACACCCCGAATTGAAGGACAAGGTGATCGTTCCGGATGTCCTCCTCCAGCCCCACTACGCTTCTCTCGAAATGACTTTCTATGAAGGCTCCCAGTTTCCTCCGGAATATCACGGCGATATCTTCGCTTCCGAACACGGCTCGTGGAACCGCTCCGTCCGCGCCGGATATGAAGTGATCCGCGTCCCCATGCACCAGACCGGCCGCGCCAGCGGCGAGTACGAGGATTTCATCACCGGCTTTGTAGTCGACAATGGCCATGTCTGGGGCCGCCCCGTAGGCATCACGGTAGCTTCGGACGGTTCTCTGCTTGTAACCGATGACGGATCAAATTCCATCTGGCGCGTCAGTTACACGGGCGGCAGCGCGCAGAAAAGCGTCAGCGAGCGAAGCCATGCAAGCAACACCGCCAAGAGCGCGTCCAACTAAACTTTTCCTGATCGCCACGCTCGGTTTCTTCGCGGTTCTGCTTTTAGCCGCTTTTCAGTTTGGAGACAATAACGGCCTGAACAATATGCCCTTCGTCCAAGTCCGGCGCCTTGTCTCGGACCTGCCGAAAGCGCAAAAAATGGCCAGTGACGGAAACCTCGAACTTCTTGCCGGCAATCCTGTGCGCGGAGAATCCGCGACCCTCCGAGGCGAACTCACCGATGCAAATTGTTTTCTCGCAACCCACACCCATGCCTACGACCACGCCTTTTGTGCAAAGTTCTGCGCCGCCGCCGGCAGCCCCCTGCTCTTTGTTTCCGACCAGGGCGGTGCTGTCTATGTTGTCCTGACCGCATGCAACGGCGTGCAACTTCCCGAAAACGCTCTCAATCTCATCGGCGTACCCGGAATCGTCGTGAAAGGCACAACGCTGGAATCGAACGGCGTACGAACACTGGCCGTCGAACGCGTGCAGCCGTAGCCCTGGCGGCCGCTCAATAAGATATTGCTAATCAGTATGTTGAGGGCGAGCAAGAGAGCGAGCATCGTTCCCAATCCGGATTACACTTGAAGTCAGAATCAGGGCGCATCTCTGCCCGCTCCGGCCAACACGGGCTGGGAACTTTCTACCTGCTTTTCCGGAATTACTAAGGTTGAGGCAGAGTCCGTTTCCCCGTCCCACGCGTTTGCTTCGCGTTACTTTGGCCGCCGGGCTTGCGTCTTTATAAACGTTCAGTTTCACCGAGGAAACCATAACCATGAATCGTAAGCATCTTTACTTGTTCAGCTTTCTATTCCTATCGATCGGAGTTGCCAGCCCGGCGCAGACTCCGGATTCGCCATCCACACCCCAGGACCAGGCTCAAGCCCCAACCCCCGGCGGCGGTCATCATTCAGGCCAGGGTGGTCCAAGAGAAGGCCACGGAACCGTCGGGAAAATCACTGCCATCCGCGGCAATTCGCTTCAGGTTGTCCGTCCCGATGGCTCTACGGTAACCGTCAACCTCACCGACAAAACCGAGTACCACAAAGATCGCCAGCCCGCCCAGCTTTCCGACTTCAAAGTTGGTGATTTCATCATGGCGCGCGGCGATGAAAATTCCGACCATTCCGTGACTGCACAATCTCTCAGCGGTCGCTCCGCAAACGCCGGCTCAGTCGCGATGAGATCTGGCCCGGGAGGTGGCGCGGCCTTCGGCGAAATGGGCAAGGACTTCGTCGCCGGCGTAGTGAAATCCATTGACGCGCCGAAGTTAACCGTCCTCCGCGCCGACAACGTTACGCAAACGCTCGAGCTCAACGAAGACACTTCGCTTCGCAAGGGCCGCGAGAGCATCACCATGGCCGACATCCAACCCGGCGACCACATCGTCGTCCGCGGCGGCTTGCAGAATAATGTCTTTGTCCCAAAAGCCGTGATCCTTCTTTCTGCCGAACAGTGGGAACGCATGCAACAATTCGCGCAAGGCGGCACCGGTCAGCCTGGCAATGCCGCTGCCAAAACGCCCGCCGGCAATTCGCCGCAACAGTAGTTCACCGAGGGAGTGCTGGTTGAAGTCAATGCTTCGCGGCGTATGCACACTTGCACTGCTCGCGCTGCTCCTCGCCCTGCGCGTGCAGGCGCAAGACGCTGCGCCAACCGCGACGCAACCCAGCCCTAAGCCCCCAGCCGCACCACAAACCGAAACGCAAAACACTCCCCCGCCTTCTTATCAAATCACCGGTACCGCCCGCAGCGGCAAAACTCCCTTGCCCGGCGCCGCCGTAACCGCTTCGAACACGCTCACCGGCAAAAAATATTCCGCCGTCACCGACGCCGACGGCAAGTTCATATTTTCAGGCATCGTCCGCGGCCGCTACGTCCTCCGCATCGAATTCATGGGCTTCTCCCTCTTCACCCAGGAAATCGTCCTCAACCCCGCAAATCCCTCCGGGAAAATTGACGCCGAACTCGTGTTGGCTTCTCGCGAGCAGGAACAATCGAACAGATCCAACAACGCCAGCGTCGCCGCCGGCCGCGGTTTCCAAAGCCTTGCCCTCGACAGCGCCCTGTCCTCTCTCGCCGGCGGCAACGGCCCTCCCGGCGCGTCACAAAACTCCAGCGACTTCTCCTCCTTGCCGCTGAACGGCGCAGGTGCGGAAGGCCCCGCCGAATCCATCAGCATCAGCGGCGCACAGGGCCGCACCCAGGACTTTGGCGGCGGCACCGAGCAGGATCTTCAAGATCGCATCCAGGAATTCCGCGATCGCATGCAACGCGAAGGCTTCGGCGGTCTGGGCGGCGGACCCGGTGGTGGGGGGCAAGGCGGCGGAATGGGCGGCGGCCCCATCGCGATTGGCCGCATTGGAGGCCGCGGGCTCAACATCAATCAGCCCCACGGCGTCCTCTATTTCTCCGACGACAACTCATCCCTCGATGCCACTCCCTTTTCGCTCAGCGGATTTCCCATCGCCAAGTCGCAATACAACCAGTCGCACTTCGGCGCAAATGTCGGCGGCCCTTTGAACATTCCCAAGCTCTTCAACGGCGGCAACAAATGGTTCTTCTTCGCCGGCTGGAATGGCTCGCGCGGCGACACTCCCTACGACGCCTTCTCCACTGTTCCTACCCTCGACGAGCGCAACGGCAATTTCTCAAACGCCACTTACAACAACGGCTCCCCAGTGGAAATTTTCAATCCCGCCACCGCCCAGCAATATCAGTTCAACGGCGTCCCGAACGCGATCGACCCGACGACGTTTAGCTCCGCGGCGAAGTCCCTTCTCCAATTTATTCCGCTTCCCAATATCCCGTTAACCTCCACCGGCCAGAACTTTCATTTCGTCACCTCCGACGCAAGCAACTCCGACTCGGTGATCCTCCGCCTCGTTCACAATTTCGGTTCCAGCGCGAGCCCCATGGTGCTCGGGCCAGGCGGAGGTGGACGCGGTGGTGGCCGCCGCCAAAACAACGTCAATTTTGGTTTCAACTGGTCGCGCAACTCGACAGCCATCGTAAATCCATTCCCGTCGCTCGCGGGCGGCACCAGCACGCAAGGCCTGAACGCCAGCGCCGGCTGGGTCTACGGCAAAAATCGCGCCACGAATAATCTCCGCGTGAACTACAACCACAATCACGTCTCCACAACAAATCTCTTC
>Ga0210405_10000932_pt1 | contig 35716 bp, 62 predicted proteins | sample IncBWH11MmetaG_FD_155492 | JGI IMG/M metagenome (GOLD analysis project Ga0210405, IMG submission 155492) | Forest soil microbial communities from Barre Woods Harvard Forest LTER site, Petersham, Massachusetts, United States - Inc-BW-H-11-M | ecosystem: Environmental > Terrestrial > Soil >... | reverse complement strand
AAAGTGTCCGTATAAGATGCATACAAACATAAAAAATTACATGATGATTGGCAACAGAATCGTTATGATCCATGGAGGAGAGCATGAAAAAGGAAAAAATAAATGTCAAATGAAAATGATAAAATTCAGTATTATATTTTAGAGGCCATGAATCTTTGTGATTATTTTTCTAAAAATAATATTAAAGAAAAATCCGATATAGATATCGTTTGTATGTATTTAGCAGCAAATATTTATAAAGAATATATAAATAAACAAGATATTAGCAATTTAATTAAATTGATACATTATTTTTATGGTATTCTAATTGAATTGAAATTTATTAAAGAAGAGAAAAATGAAAAAGAAAAAGAATGATGAAAAAAATGAAGAATCATTAAAAGATCATAACTTAATATCTTATGAGGATACTGTAAAATTTTTGGCTACCACTAATTTTGGTAAAGTAAATTATTTTGGGGGTATTGAAACTCTTACCAAAGGAAAATATGACATCAATTATGCCATTAATTTATTAAAAATTATCCTTAACAAATGTCAAGGATTTCCGGAAAGAGACTTTAAGTTTTCGATGCAACATAGTTTAAAGAGATTATTGGCATATTTAGAAGTTGAGAGAGACCAAAATGTGGTGGATTAAATTGATATATAATTCTTTAAAACCACAAAATATATATAGTAATTATTTGCAACATAATTGTTTATTATCAGACCTTTACACGGAGAAATCATGAAATCAGAAAAAAATGACTCTTTAGGTGGAAAACTCATTTTTACCGACGAACAAAAAAGGAGAAAATGGGAAGAAGTAGATCCTAATATTAAATCTTTTGTATTTAAACAAATTTATGATATAGTACGGCGTATTGAAGATGATTTAGCTAATGAATTAATTTACGATATAATGAGAGATATAATTATATTAATTGATCATGATATTCCTATTAATGTACTTTGCGAAATAATCGATGATATAATTAAACGACTTGAAAAATTATTCAATAAACTGTCGTCCATCAAGCAATATGAATAAATTAGCAATCCTAAGATCGCTTCCGAAAAGTGACATCTCACCACCTGGTTGCATTTACAGTGAGATTAACTTGAGATGTTATATGATAAAATCAAAAGAACTTGATGATCAAAAACTCGAAAAAAATAAAAAAGATTTTTTGATAGAATTAGAAAAAGTTTGTAAAACATATAGAAAATTAATTTCTTATGTTGATATAAATAAATTACTTTTATGGTATATAAAATATACAAGGAGTACAGTAAGAAAAGTTAAAGATGATTTAAGATATGAAAAAGAAATAAGAGAGAAAATAAAAAGATATGCCCAGAATGTAATGATATATTTATTTATAGATGTAAAAAAAATCAGAAGTTTTGTACTAATGAATGTGCTAGTAAAAATTGGCTTAAAAACAATAAAGAAAGAATTTATAATCAAAAAAAAGAATATAGGCTAAATAAAAAATTAGCAAGTCTAGCTCGACGGAGCGAAAAGCGGAACTCTACCGCCTGACTTGTCTTTTCAATAGAGATAACAGAAGAGGTGTTATGCCTAGACAAAGCAAAAATCCATTTCAAATTCATTTCAAATTCATTTCGGTAAAAAATTTTACAAACAAACATTTGGTTATTGGATATGTAGACAATGGATTAAAGATAAAAAAATATATATAACGATATTAGCTCATAGATTCGTTTGGGAAAATCATTATGGAACTATTCAAGAAGGTCTTGATATTCATCACATTGATGGAAATAAGGATAATAATGGCATTTCCAATTTGGAAACTTTATCTAGATCTGATCATAGAAAAGAACATTGGAATAATGAGAATTTAAGATCAGTATGTGAAGAACAATTGAATAAAGTTAGGCCACTTGAATGGCTAAAAAGTGAAGAAGGAAGAAAAGCAATAAGCGAAAAAGGAAAGGAAGTTTGGGAAAATAGAGGATATCATAAAATCATATGTGAGCAATGCGGTTGTGAGAAAGAATTCAGAAGATGGGCTAGATTCTGTTCCAAGAAATGCTATATGAAATGGAGATGGATAAATATTTTAAAACATTATTGAATATATTTGCACTATTTTATATATTCTAAATTTTAAGAAAGGAGGTAAACTTGACCTTCTATTATCCTCCGTAAAAATTCCGCGGAGGAAGAGCCATAGTAATGGGAATAACGCCTTAGAACCCAATCAAGGGAACATCAGGCAATGGCTCGACAACCTAAATATGTATGGGTTGTATAAATCTTCTCTGATTGACTTGGAACTCCCAAAGGGACAACAAGGGGCAAGCTTTTGCAGCCTGAACGACTGAGTGAGAAGACCCGAAAGGGAAGCGACAGTCTGAACTCTATGGTAACATAGAGAGGGAGATTCGAAGAAGTTTCCCCGCCACATAGTGGTCACAAAAGTAACAGACAGATACAGTAAATTTCAGCCTTAATCAATGGGCTGATTTCCAGCGAAATATGATTGAACAAAGTCGCTGGAACCAGAGTAGACGATTTGCTCTGGTTAAACCTTCTCTGATTGACTTGGAAGCCCGATGGGGTGACAGGGCGGAAGCGAAAGCACCGTGAACGACTAAGTGAGAGGGCGCCGAAAGGTGATGCGATAGTCTGAACACTACGTATAAAATGAAGGTAGTGAGGAAAATCCGAAGAGGTTTTCCCGCTTACATAAGATGTAAGTCATTAAGTAACAGCATTGAACATCGATACGCTTTTTTATGCTGGCTCACAAACCTTCGTGAACCGGTACTTTAACTTCACGCCCACGCAAAGTTACAATCAATATTATTTCAATCTGATACAACAACCTGTCAATATGGTCACAGGATATCAGAGACAGCATCGGAAGAGTTTGAATTACGTTCCAATCTACGGAGCCGATCCGCATACTACCGATCAATATACTAGGATAATGACGAATGTCTGTAATGGAAGCGATTTCCATGAGCAATTTAGCAAGGCATGTGAACTTGCTACCATATCTGGAATGGTTTTATTACAACCTTACCTAGATTTTAACGGTGATGATCAAGCACAAGGTGAATTAAGACTAAAGATCTGGGAATATAACGCGTTCCTAGTTGATCCCTATTTTCGTATGCCTGATATGTCAGATGCGCAATTCGTCTGGTGTCAAGAATATATAAGTAAAAAAGAAGCCGAAGATAGGTTTCCTGGAAAGATTGAGCAGATAGCTCCAATGGCAGGCACTCCACAGAGATATGGTACCTTCTACTTTCTGCCAGAAAATTACAATATGGCCCGTAATGACCTCATGGTACTATCATACGTATGGTATAAATGGAGAAGAAAGAAAAAAAGGCTATATAGCAGGAAAAGAGATCAATTCTTTGATTTTGGTGGTGGACAAGAACAGTTAGATTTCATTCTTTATCACATAGATGACTTAGAAGAGGTCACGGTAGATGTACCATGCTGGAAACTAGCTGTTGTATTGAATGAGCAGCTTATGTTCCAAGGAGATAACCCATTAGGTGATTTTGGTTGCCCATTTGTAGCAGTATACTGGAATTATGAGCCTCACATTAATTATTATGATTTGAGAGCTAGATCATTGGTACGCACTATGCGTGATCCTCAATTCCTTTATAATTACAGAGTCATAACCAACAACGATATCACGACTGCGACAATTAATGCTGGATGGAAAAGAAAGATTGGAGCTGTTGCTAATGAGGACAATCTTAAGAAAAGTGGACAAGGTTGGGATATCATCATTAACCAAGGTTATGAACTATCTGACTGTGAAAAGATTATTCCTTCTGGTGTACCAGAGTCTGACATGGCTTTAGGAAAAGAAATGGCTGATCTTATATTTGCGACTTCAGGAATAAATTTAGAGAACTGGTCAGGTCAAAATGATAAACAAATATCTAGTTTGACTATGTTATTAAAGCAAGCAGCTAACCTAATGGTATTCCAAAAATACTTTGATCAATGGGATTATTCTTTAAAGTTATTAGGTGATAAATGTCTTCAGATCTTATTACAAAGATGGAATGCTGCTAAAGTGGGTATGATGATTGGAGAAGAAGCTACAGCGCATTTCTTTAGTAGAATATTTGCTAAATATAATGTTATTGTAGAAGAAGGATTATTAACTCCTACGCAAAGAAATTATCAAGCACAGCAGCTTTTAGATATTAATACGACATTCGGAAGAGAAGTTTTCCCTCCAAGTATGATCATAAAAGATATGAACCTACAAGGAAAAGCCGAAGCAATGGAATTCTTGCAACAGCAAGAGCAACAAGCACAAGCCGTACAACAGGAAGCTCAAACTATCCAACATGCGTTTGAAGAAGCAAAACTCAAGGAATTACTATCTAGAGCTACTTCCAATGTTGCTATGGCACGTGAAAGACATGGTCGAGCTGAATCTAACATCGGTCTTTTTGAAGAGAGATTAAGTGAAATAACCAAGAACAGGGCACTCGCAACTAAAGAAAAGATGGAAGCATTAGAGAAATTAATTGACGTTATTTCTAAATATGGCGAAATTGAAAGTATGCTTAAGTTGAATGAAATAGAAACATTCGATTATAATCAGTCTTTTCAAGAAGATGTAGAGAAGAAAGAAGCGAAATTGACTGCTGAAAGCAATAAGTTTATTCAGGAATTAATGGGCCAAAGCCAAATAGGTCAAGGTCAAGAAATGGAAGGGGCAGGAATGCCTCAACAACAAAATATATGAGGTAATTATGTCTGGGGGACAAAGAATTGATGATCATTCTTTTTGGGCAGGATCTAGATCTAAAGGATCTATTTTCCCTGAAGGAGCCAAAACAAAGCAAGAAATGGGATGCGAAGGATCGGGACATCTTAGTAATTACGAAGATACTACCGAAAAGATTTATGATACTCAAGTAATGAGCAAAAAGAAAGTTTCTACTTATCCGCATAAGCCTGGGACCAGAAATTAAATAATAGGTAGATAAATTATCTACCTATATAAGGAATTTTATGCCAAAAGATTATAAGAATAGAATCGAATGCGAATCTCATTTCAAAGATCGTACAAAAATTACTTATCAGAGAGAAAAGTGCGAGCCTAAAGATGGGAAAAATTCTCCTTGGGATTATCGTTGTCCTCAATATGACCAAAGATCGAGCAATTTCATTAATGCTGGTACATGTTATGGAGTTGGAATTAATCAACCCGTTGGTCATGAAGGTAATCCTAAGAAAGAAGGGGTACCATTTGGACGTGTGCCTACAATGCGAGTAGATGAGGTGGGATAATGGCTATCGCACTACAAGCGAATCAACCAAGTAGAGAACAACCTAAGAAACCAAAGAAGGATAGATTTGCTCACACAGCTAATACTCCTTATGGTATGGGTGACAATTACGGTTCAGGGGTCAAAGCAAAGATTGGGAAAATGAGAGACGGTGTTGGAATGGTAGAAATTCAAGCTAAAAAATTGGGTGTTCCTCCTAAATCTGTAGTTTAATTATCTGAATTTTGTTGTTTAGCGATTATATTTCCATCTTTTTTTTCGTATACTATTTTTATTACTAACAGTTCTTCAACATATATCAAACTTTCAAGTTTTTTTATTTCTTCATCTAAGTTATAAAATTTGGGTTTATAAATATCTCTTATTTTTTTTATTTCCTCATCTTGCGATAATGAAAGATAATGTTTCATTAGCTGCAGCTTTTCCACGTAAGCTTTTCTTATCCCTATTCTTTCATCACTTTCAGGGATATTCGCTTCTATTTCAAAAATTCTACCTTTTTCAAACGCATTATTAAATTCATCAATAGATAAATGATAAGAAAATGATTTTTTATCGATCTCATCTGATGGATAGATAAATCTTTCTTCATTTGATATTTTCATTTCCATAACCTATCCATTAATGTTGTGTGTGATTTTTCTCCCGCAATCAGTCCATAGATATACTTTATCTTTTGATCTGGTAGATCATCTTGATGCGGTGCTTCTAATTTTTCTCTATGATTACTAAATTGATCAATCGACCATAATACAAGTTCATTTTCTGTGACATTTCCTAAAATATATTGTGACCACATCTCCATTGGTGGCAATAACCAACAAACTTCAATTATATCAGTGTGAGATTGAGCCCTAAAAAGATAACTATTCGTTTGTGCTGCTGGTTTTGTCAATCTAGGTTGCCATAACAATCTCTGTGTTACACCATCTTCTGCAGTCCTAGGATGCGCGAATAGATAAACATAAGGGCTATGCATTTGCATAGAAAGGCTATCTGTATTCTTCTTAAGGCAATCTTGAGCCCCTTGGAATATAATAGCCTCTTGATCCTTTTTGAGGTGTAAAAGCCTATCATGAGTTTCAAGACGATTAAGTTTCATACAATCTTTATTGCCTGTTAATCTTTATTTTAGTAAAAATAGTCTTTAATATGCTCACAAAGGAAATAATATGACAATACCTCAAGAAAATCAAGCTAATGATACTCAAGATACAAAACAAAAAGATAAAGATTACAACTTTAGAGCTGTTATGAAACAGCTGGAAGCAGTGAAAGCAGAAAAAGATAGATTAGCAGCTGAATTAGAAAGAGTGAAAACTATTTCTAATGATGACGATGATGATTACGATGACGAACCTTATGTAGCTCCAAAGAAACTAGAAAAGAAATTAGCAAAATTTAGTCAGCAAACTAAGAAAGAAACTCAAAATGATATTCAGCAAGCTGTTCATACAGCTTTAGAGAAAGAAAGAGAAAAGGCTTGGTTGGAGCAAAATAAGGATTTTCACGATATCATGCAACCGGCAATGCTTCAAAAATTTATGGATGCGAAGCCTGATCTTGTACAGAATATTTTGTCGATGCCAGATACTTTCGAAAGGCAAAAGCTTGTTTACGCCAATATAAAAGCATTAGGATTGGACAAACCTGTATCAAAAGAGCCTTCCATTCAAGATAAAGTGAATGCCAATAGACAGAATCCCTATTATCAACCTTCTGGTGTAGGTACAGCTCCTTATGCATCAGCTGGTGATTTTAGTCCATCTGGACAAAAACAAGCTTATGAAAAGATGCAAGAGCTTAAGAATAGGCTTAGAATTTAATTAACAAATTGAATACACTGAAATTTCGCTATTCCGGCGTTAAGGAAGTCGCGTCAGCAGAGTTCGCAACCTGCATTAGCGTAAAAAGGAATTCGCTAAACCTTACAGATATGAAAGAGAATAGATGTAGTTAGGTTCGTCTACCGATCTTCATATCACAATAACATATTACCAAAGAGGTAGTATGTCGATTACGACAACAGGAAATTTAGGGCCTTTGATTCTTCAAAGTTTGGCTCCAGCTCTATTGTACGTACCAACCCCAACCATGAATTATATCACGGTCTGCGACAAGGTTTCCATGCCTGTCAATGGTGGTACTACAGTTCGTTTTATGAGGCCAAGAGCCTTACAGCCTCCCACTGTTCAATTGGGAAATGCTGGTATCGACCCACCTGCGCAGGTCCCACAGCGTGATATCATTGATGCGCAAATGGCATTTTTTGGAACTGGCTGCATTAATGATTGTGCAGCATGCTTGATGGCAGCATAAGCTTTATGAATCAATGAGCAGGTAATAATTCAGGATCAGGAGGGCGTTTTGGCCTGGGTTTCTGAAAGATTAGCCGTAGCTATGCGTCAAGCCGAGGATTGAGTTAAGTCCTCGATAAACCTTTTCTAATCGACTTGGAAGGCTAAGTTTATGAAAGAAATTACATATAGTTTACGAGAAATAGGAGGAGAATACTTTTCTTTAAATGTGATTCAAAATGGAAGAATCATCGATATTCTATATGGTAAACTATCTCGATAAATATGCCGACAAGGGGCAAGATTATGAATGAACTTTGCTTGGTATGCAAACAAGAAATTGAATCTCATGAAATATATGGAGATTGGTATTATTGTTTAAATTGCTGCAAAGATCTTTATTTTCAGCCTGAGAGACTAAGCGAAAAGGATCAGTTAACCGGAAATTCCAGACAACTGATATGCGATAGTCCGAACACTCCAACGAAAGGGAGTGAACCTAGCAGAAATGATTAGGTCGCCTAACATGATTTATTAGGTAAAAATGAAACGGGAATATACATTAGAAAAATTATCTTTAATATTTGAGAAACACGGTATTGAAGCTGATAAGAATCAAGAACGTCTTATAAAAGAATTTAAAGAAAATTATCCTAATGAAAAAATTCCTGATCATTTTAAAGATGATTTAAATTTACCTCTAGCTCTAAAATTTATTTGTGATGAAATCATCAAAATGAAATGTTAGGTCAACAAGTAACAGATTGTTAATTTTGCGTGACTATATTGTGTCTGCTGCTAGTCAAATTAATGCTGGTGGTGGATCCAATGGTGACAATCCCACTAACCTTGGTGTTAGTGATTTTAGTTTGGTTGCTACTACTTTAGATACCAATAACGCATATAAATTTATGTCTGGTATCGAAGGTATGGATAGATTCGGTAAAGTGTGTGCCGAATTAAAACTTTGGGTAATTGACTTGGAGTGCCTTGCTGCATAGCACAAGGTTAACAAGGCGGAAGATATGGAAAAAATAGAAATAGATAAAAATGATTTGATCAATATTCTTATTTTATATGATGAGGATAACAGTACTGCAACACCATTAAATCTTAATTCATTTATTGAATATATATTTATTTTATATCACCGTGAGAGACTAAATCCTAAGGACGAAAAAATTATGACTTTTCAAGGAATCAATAGAGAAATCAATTCGATTACTAGGAAAGCAGAAATTTTCGTATGCGATAGTCCGAACTCGGAATATAAATAAAATCCGAGAAGTAGGCAGAAATGACCTACTCGCCATTTGTACGAAAAAATCATACATTTGGTTAATAAGTAACAGAATTGACAGGCCCTATACGTTCTGCTTATTTTATGCTTACAAGCACAGAATTGCAGACTGATTTTGATGGATTATCTGGTCAAGGATTTTTTAACCAGTGGCAATACCCTCAAAATAGTAGTGCTTTACCAAGTGAATATGGTTCAGTATTTAACGTTCGTATTTTGACAAGTTCTGAAGCTCCAGTTGCTCGGGGTGCAAGTGCTAATGGTCAAGATGTTTATTATAATACTGTTCTTGGTAAGCAAGCGATCACACATATAAATCAAGATGGTTATTCCATGAATTTGATTTATCGTGATCCTTATTACTCGGGAATGCTAGCACAGAATGCTACGCTAGCGATTAAATTTGCTCAAGCACAAGCAATAACACAAGATACAGCGATCCGTAACCTATTAAGTACGCGTTTAAGCGGCTTATTTACCTAATAGGAGGTTACTATGGCTGAATATTCTAAGTTAGCGCAAGGGAAAGTAAGTGTAATCACAACAGGTGCTCAATTGGCTGTTGCGTTACCTTTTCCTCCTCAGTATGTAGATATACAAAATCCTGCAAGAATTACTGCAGGTAGTGGAGTATATAGTGCTCAATGGCAAGTAGATATGGGTCAAGGTGCTGCTATTATTAATACAGCCGGCACAATAAGCTTTATACCAACTGCTACTGGTACTGGTATATCTTCTATTTTTGCTGGATTATCTTTACAATATGGACCAAATTTCTTATTGGGAGGAAGTGGTGGAATTACTCAAAGTGCTACTGCACCTACTGTAACTACTACTGCTGCCCACGGGTTATCTGTAGGTGATGTTGTAATATTTAATAACTTGTATGAGACGGCGACTACAGGTATGCAACAAATGGCAGGAATTCCATTTCTTGTATTAACTGTACCTTCTACTACTACTTTTACAATTAATTGGAATAATAGTGGTGGAAACTATGCTGCAATTACTGCAGGTGGCTTGAATGGATTAGCTGCATTTAAACAGGTTCTTTTTCCTGCTTTATATGCTCCTGATGTTGCCGTTATAAGTGCTGTAACAACTGCTAATGGTGGGTTAAATACTACTATTCAGACTACTGCACCGGCTAACTTTCAAGTAGGACAAGAAATAGCTTTCCACATACCTACGGTATGGGGACCAACTCAGCTAAATTCTTTGCCTAATAACGTTATTCCAGGTTCTCCAATTTATAGTTTTGTGATATCCGTAACTAATGCAAATACATTTGTAATTAATACTCCGTTTACTTCATTGACGGCGTATAATGCAAATCAACCTTTCACTAGTTTCCCAGGATTACAGTTTCCTGTTGTTGCTCCAGCAGGAGATGTAAATTCAGGCGGATTCCCCTTCACTGGAGCTGCATTATATCCGTCACCAACGGTATTTAATGGATTCCAAGGAAGTATTACAGTTCCAGTTACTACAATTAATGGACCAGCAATACAAGGCGCATATATCAATGCGACTTTTCAAGGGTTCATTTTGGGTACTGGTGTTGCAGGTACAGCGGGAGATACTATTTATTGGCGTGCTTATTATAATGATTATTCAATCTAATATTTTGGGTGGGGACAATTTGTCCCTGCCCTTATGAGGTTTTATGCAAGTTCCTCCATTAATTACAGGCCCAATTCCTCCGTTCTCTAACCCACCGATTCAGCCACAATTTTTTTTACCAAATATTTTCTTTATTTCTGACATCACTTTAGGTATAAATACTCTTGTAACTATGACTATGAATACCACTTTCGTGATTGGACAGCAGTGTAGATTGATAATTCCACCATTTTATGGATGCGTCCAATTGAATCAACAGACAGGATTCGTGATAGATATTCCGAATCCTAATCAAGTTTTACTTAATTTAAATTCTACTATGGCAAATGCCTTTCAATCATCATCCATTGGAGCACAACCACAGATTGTGGCAATTGGTGATATTAATACCGGATTAATTTCGTCTGCTGGTAGAGTTCAACCAACTACTGCAATACCTGGAAGTTTTATTAACATTAGCCCTAATTGAGGTAATATGACTGAGAAACCAACTCCAAAAAGCACTGAAGCACATAAAGAGATACAAAGATTAGAACAACAATTTGACAAATTTCAAGAAAAGATAGATCAACTAACTTTAGACCGTTTGAATGATGCACCTAAAAAAGAAGTTGATACTCAAACAAAGTTGGCACAAAGTGAAATCGCAGATTCAAGCGATATTTTTCTCAAACCACATAGAAGTATTGGGAGTAGAGAACCTTTTAATGAAAAATATCGATCTGATTATGAATTTATTAAAGAATATGTGTTTTTTATAGCAGAAAATAATGAAATCATGGGAGAAGCCATTGATATGTGGACTAAGCCTTTTCCAGGTTTACCTGCTGAATGGTGGAAAGTACCTGTTAATAAACCAATTTGGGCTCCAAGATATGTAGCAGAGCAAATAAAAAGATGCTGTTATCATAAATTGAGTATGGACAACAGTAAACGCACTTCAAGCCATAAATTGGGAGAAGATTACGGAGATTTCGTAGTTGATGAAACAGTAAATAGAATTGATGCAAGACCAGCTACTAAGCAAAAATCTATTTTTATGGGTGCGAAAATATTTTAATGTCTAAAATAAAGAAATAGATACTTAAAGAAATATAGTTTATAATATACCTTGGAGGTATATTATGAGAAAACGTGGGACTGGAAAAGTATTAAAAAAATGCGAATTTTGCAAAAAAGAATTTTATGTTAGACATGATAGAATTGGTAAATATTGTTCAAAATCTTGCTTTCAAAAGGACTATTCTACCAATTATCAAAAAATTGAACTTTTTTGTGATTGCTGTGAAAGAAAATATTTTGTTAGACAAAAATTGAAATAATTCCCTTATAAGGAATAAATATGCCAAAAGAAAAGTGGATTCAAGACATTCATATGAAGAAAGGCGCTCTGAGAAAGTCACTTCATGTAAAAGAAGGTGAAAAAATACCAGAAAAAAAGTTAAAGAAAGCTGAGCATAGTAAGAATCCAACTATGGCTAAAAGAGCTCATTTAGCTGAGACATTGAAACATTTAAAAAAACGTTGAATATTTAAGAAGGAAAAAATGAATCTACTTCAAGATGTTATAACATACATCAGACGTATATTAAAAACTCCTTCCAATGCTGTTATAACAGATAATCTCATTATAGATTATATCAATAGATTTTGGCTTCTTGACGTACAAGCAAGGATGCAATTATTCGATTTCAAGACTACTTATCAGTTTCAGACTCAGCCAAACGTCGATCAATACAACATGCCTCTTTATTCTCTTCAGATGGAACCTGGAGCACAAGTCATTGGTATGTATCCAGTATATCAAGGATTTCTTCAACCTTGTTCCGTTAATGGTGTGCGAGTTCCACTCTATACTCAATGGGATCAATTCTTTAACCAATGGCCCCCATATGTTCAATCTAATGTTGGTATTGCTGTTGGTGATGGTACAGTTGGTCCTTATACAATCCAAATTCCCATCGGATTAGGTGTAACGACTGAAGTAAATCAACAGCCTAGTGGAATATTACGTGGTCACGTAGACATGTCGGGTATTATTGCTACTGGTGTAAATATTGATCCTCCTTTTGGGACTACCATCAATATGTCTATTCCTTATACTAGTATTATTCCTCAAGTTTATTTCACTTCTTTGGATGCAAATGGAAACAATATTGTCGTACAAGATAGTGGTCAGTTATTGATTCAAGATGGAATGAATTTTGCTAACTTTGGTTTGTTAATGACAAATGGAACTGCTCCATTTGGGTATTCTCCATTATCTGGTGGGTATTCAACGACATTAAATACCATTAATTATCTTACCGGAACCGCTAACGTAACATTTCCAGTTGCTGTACCCGCAGGACAGGATATTAATTGCCAATATGCTTTTTTCGAGCCAGGACAGCCAAGAGCGATGCTATGGTATAATAATGTTATTACTTTGAGAAATCCTCCTGACATCCAATATCAAGTATCTTTGGAGGCTTATTTTACTCCAGCTGCCTTTCTTAGTACATCTCAGGCCCTACAATTTGCGTATATGTCGGAATATATTGCCCGTGGCGCTGCTAGAAAGATACTTTCTGATACTGGAGACTGGCAACAGTTTAATGCTTATGAGCCTTTATTTCAAGAACAAGAAAAACTCGTTTGGATCAGAAGCCAAAGACAATGGACAGCAACAAGAACGGATACTATTTATAGTAATACAGGTTTCCAATCAAACTATAACCAATCATCTATAGGTACCTAATGGGGATGTTTACTTATAATGGAAATATTCCATTCGCTACAAATAATCCTTCTGTTGATCAACCAGATATGGAAACGAATACAAACTCTATCGCCAGTTTGATTCAAGTAGATCACCAAGGTTTTAACCTAAATCAAGGTGGTTTTCATACAGTTGTACATTGTATTGATAACATTGTCGATCCAGCACCAGTTCCTCCGTCTAGTCCTATTCTTGGAGCAGGTGAATATTATTCTAAATCAGTCACAACAGATTCGACTGTTTCTAATACTGATGTACAAGCTTTTTATCAAACTGCTGGAGGTGTGATATCTCAACTGACAGGTTCACTGCTAGGAAATACAAACATAACAGGCGGTTTTGCTTGGAGTGGTGGTTTACTGATTCAATGGGGATCAGTAATAGGAACTCTTTCTAATGGAACTACTAGTACTGTTACTTTTAAGGATAGAATATCAGGTGCTATCCCATTTCCTAATAATTGCTTTGCCGTTTTAACTACACTTTTTTTTTCTGCTGCTGGTGGGGGTCCTACATTTCCCGGTTCTATTGAAGTTAGGAATTCTACATTAACTAATTTATCATTTCAATGGATCTGCAATACACTTCCTCCACAAACTTTTACTGGTTTTAACTGGGTAGCTTTAGGTAATTAATGCAATACTTGAATGTTGGACCTATCAATAAGGGCTTAAAGACTGACAGAGAGCCATTCAATATCGATAATGATAGCTTTCCGACATTAATCAATGCATATCAATGGCGTGGAAGGATAAAAAGGAAAAGAGGAACTGCATTTCTATGTAGATTACAGCGTTTTTTCAATTCTACTATTACTTCATATGGATCTATACCTACTATCACCTTAGACGGATCCGGTAATGGAAATCTTTTATCGGGTTTTCCGCTTCAAACCACAGGAAATATAGTTCCTGGTACTGTCACTCTTACAGATACGATTACATCTATTGTATATACAGATCCAACGATGGACGGATTTTTAACGCCAACTGGAACAGGTGGGCCAAATACTATCAATTATGCCACTGGTTCTATTCATATTCCATCGGCTGCTGGAGATACCATATCAGCATCTTTCGTTTACAATCCTGCTTTACCTGTGATGGGATTAGAGTTATTTTTTCCTAATCCTACTGTAAATCAAGGCACAGTTGGATTTGATACGACTTATGCTTATAATATTTCTTCAACATTTCCTTATGCTGCAAATGATGTTAGTTTTTATAAGAATCCATCTACTGGAACTTTCCCTTCTTATGTCCAAAAGTCAACACCAACTCCATTAACTTGGAATGGTCAGAACTATCAGCAATTTTGGACGACTAATTATCAAGGATCAATGTGGGCTACTAATGGCATTAATATTCCTTTCAGCATAACAAATATAGGAATGCAATATGCTCCTGCCAGTACGATTACTTACGTCTCTAATACACCTACTACCCTTACGTTAACCATTACAAATTGTCCATTGATTATTGGTGACTTCGTATTTGCCAATGAATTCACTGGTGGAATAGGTCTTAATTTTCAGACAGGTTATGTAACGGCTGCTTCTCCAAATACACCAGGATTCTCTACAAAAACTATTACTATTACATTTCCTGATGCGACAATTTCAGCGGGACCTTTTACCCCTGGAATAATTCAATATTTAACTAATAGATCATCATTGATACAAGACTGTATTAGATTCTATGATGGTAGCCCAACAAACAATAATCCCACTAATCCAACATTCAATAATCTTTTCGGATGGGTTAATTTTCAGCCTCCCCTCTCAGAGTTTCCTTTTAGCTTGGCAGACTTGCCAGTTGCTATTTACTATTTAGTTGGTGCTAGGATGATCTTTCCATTTAAGGATAGATTGTTATTTATTGGTCCAGTGGTTCAATCTTCATCACCAGGTAGCCAAGTATATCTTCAAGATACTGTTATTTTTAGCCAAAATGGAACTCCTTATTATACTGCATCTTATACCAATGGTCCTACTGCTACTCAAGATAATCCTACATTTCCATTTACTGTTTTTAATCCAATATTAGTTCCAACCGACCAAACTGCGACTAGTCCAGCGTGGTTTGAAGATCAAACAGGATTCGGAGGGTTTCTTTCTGCTGGAGTTAATGATAGTATTACTTCCGTTTCTCCAAATGAAGATGTTCTTATCTTAGGTTTCACACAATTTCAATCACGATTAATTTCTACAGGAGATGGAATATTTCCCTTCGCATTTTTTATTATCAATTCTGAATTGGGAACCAGCAGTACATTTTCATTCATTAATATGGACCAAGGGATCATTTCAAGAGGAAGTAGGGGTTATATCATCACCAGTCAGGTAGGTGCCCAAAGAATAGACTTAGATATCCCCGATGAAGTGTTCGAAATTAACCTCCTAAATAATGGAACAGAGCGTTTCTGTGCACAGAGAGATTTTATCAATGAGTGGATATATTTCACATTTAATAGTAATTCTACAAATCCCAATATTTATCTTTTCCCTAATCAGACTCTTCTTTTTAACTATCGGGATAACAGCTATTCTCTATTTAATGAAACTTATACTACATATGGTTCATTCAGGGCCCAATCAGGAGTAACTTGGGCTACGTTGCCTGCTTCCTTGACATGGAATTCATGGAACACGCCATGGAATTCAGGAAATTCAACTTTATTGCAACCAACCGTCATAGCAGGCAATCAACAGGGTTTCGTATTTTTCAGGGATGAAGACCTGGCAGGTACTTCTGAGTCAGTATCATTAACCATTACTAGTTTTACGGGTAATACATTTACTGTTAATAACCATGGATTAAACAATGGTGATTATATTGTAATTAGTGGAGCTCTTGGAACCGTTGGTCCTTTGATAAATGGAAAGATATTTTCCATATTTATGGCTACTCAAAATACATTTATGCTAAATCCTTCTGTGACTACGATGGGAACTACTTATTTCGGGGGTGGATTAGTTACTAGAATGTATGTTCCTTTTGTCCAAACGAAACAATTTCCCGTTGCTTGGTCTATTGGAAGGAAAGTCCGCATTGGTGTACAGCAATATTTGTTATCGACAACCAACTCAGGACAAATTATTCTTCAGATTTACTTAAGTCAGAATTCGGATACTCCATATAATATGGGACCAATCGTTCCGGCTTTTGAAAGTACAAATAATTCACTGATATATAGTCAGACTCTTTTTACTAGCCCTGAAAACTATATACAGAATTGCTTAAATATCCCATTAGGGAATATAGGAAATGGCGTCCAAACTTCATTCACATTTAATCTAGCAACATTATTGCAAGTGGATGGGTCATTTGTCCCTGGAAGTTTATTCGTTACTGTCGGATCTGTTGCTACTTTCACAGATAATGGAATTGGAGGATTCACAGTTACTGGAACAGGTGATTCTACTGGATCAATGATCATGTATGACCAGAGAATATTTACTATTGCATTCACAGTTTCTCCTACCTCGTCTCCAGTTACGATTAACTTTAATTATTTCTTAACTAACTTGCAAAATCCTACTTCATCTCAACAAAATCAAATCTGGCATAGAGTGAGCACTTCATTATTAGGCGATACTGTTCAATTAGGATTCACGATGTCAGATGCACAGATGAGAGATACGAGTTTTAGTAATCAATTTGTCGAAATAGAACTTCACGGATTCACGATGGAAGTAGAACCATCAGGATATCTTGGATGAATAATGTTATCAATGGCTCATCATTTTTACGAACATCAAGGAATTTTCCCGCCGATCTTAACCAGTTGGCAATTGAATCAGATAGAGCTTATATAGATATAGCTAGGAACGTAAATAATAGGACGATTGGATTTTTCACTGTAAATAGACAAACTGTAGGTGGTGAAAATTGGGTTATCGAACAAAACAAAAGACAACAGAACTTACGTCAAGTTTATAACTGGAATGATGATGGTGGTACATTAACCACTATTACTATAGCTCATGGAATAAATTTTTTTACTTTATCGAACTTCGTTAGAATTTGGGGAACTTTCTTTGATGGAACGAATTGGCAAACACTTCCCTATGTAGATGTTATTAGTGCAACTAATCAGATAAATGTTAAAGTAAATAGTACAGATATTATCATCATTAAGGGTGCTGGAGCACCTCCTCTTTGTAGCAATGGTCTAGTCATATTAGAATGGATTTCAGTTCCATAAGGAGAACATATGAATTTTTACGGATCGAATAGAACAGGAAACCTTCCCGCTGATCCTACCGGTAAATCAATGTCAAAGCGAGGTGGTGGAAGAGGTGATATCATTCCGAAAGGATTTCGTAAGGGACAAATTCAGCAATTCAATCCCGAACAAATGGAATTATTTAATAGACTATTCAGTTTAGTTGGATCCGAAAGTGATTTAGCACGATTAGCAGGTGGAGATGAAACTAGATTTAATGAGATAGAAGCTCCTGAAGCTCGCAGATTTAATGAATTAATAGGAGGACTATCTTCTAGGTTTAGCTCAAGTGGTCTTGGTGGTCGTCATAGTAGTGGTTTCAAGAATACTGCCACAGCTGCAGCAAGTAATTTTGCACAGGATCTAGCTTCCAGAAGGCATGATTTACAAAGACAAGCCATAATGGATCTTTTGGGAGTCAGTAGAGAATTATTAGGTCAAAGGCCATATGAGAATGTCTTGTCTGGAAAACGCCAGAAAGAGCCTGGTTTTTTTGAAACATTTGGGCAGAGTTTTGCTAGATCAGCAGGTCAAACTCTTGGTGGTGGTTTTTTTGGCGGAGGAGGCGGTGACGGAGACGGTGGAGGACAAGGTTCTATCGGATCTCAAGGTAATATGGCATCTAATTTATCACAATTCTTAGCTTATGCGTGAGGTATAGATGGTTACATTTTTAGGAACTCCAGCACCAAAAAAGAATATCTGGGGAAGAATAGGAACAGCAGCCGGAGAAGGATTAGAGATAGGATTAGCTAAAGCTGAACAAGAACGAAAAGAAGCAAGATTGCAAGAGCTATCTTCAAGAAAACAAGAACAAGAATATGAACAAAAAGCTCTGGAATTAGCAGGAAAACAACAGATCGAGGAACTTACACAAGATATTGTTACCAAAAAGCTGCGCGGAGAAGATTTAAGTCCAGAAGAAGATGCATTTTTGCTTAGGCAAAAACCTCAAGCATATAAAGAATTGAATAAAAGAGAGCCAAAACAAGCCCTTACAGAAAAAGAAGTTCCTCCTGAAATTTCTAAAAGAATAAATAAAGTTCTTAATGAAAATAAAGATGCGTCAGCTGATGAATTAAGATTAAAAATGGATGAAGCTAGAATTCCTCCAGTTTACTCTAATCCCTATACAGAAAACAGAAGAAGAGAACAAGAACAGTTAGCAAAGACTTCAGAAAAGCAATCCCAAGTAAATAGACAAGAAACACTACCAATTCGCTCTGATATCGCAAAAAAGGCAATGGCAGCCCAGCAAGGCATAAAGAATAAGGAAAATCTAATAGATATTATTGAAAGGGGTAATCTTGATGATCCAACTTTAGCTGCTTTATCTGAAATATTACCATTTAATTTAGGAAAAAGACTTCTTTCTCCTGATACAGTAGAGTATAAAGCAGGTTTGATAGAGGAATATGGAGATTTGAGAAATCTTTTTTCTGGAGCAACAAGAGTAAAAGAAATAGAATTACTAGAAGAAAAAGTAGCTGATTTATATCTTACCGATGAACAAAAGAAATCGATCTTAAAATCTAGAATTAATGCTCTAAAATCTGACATTATACGTGCTGAAACAGCAGCAGAATTGGAAGGAAAACCTTTAGGAGTTTTACAGTTTCAACAAGAATTAGACAGATTGTCAAAACCTAAGCTTGATGCATTATTTAATCAAATTATTGATGAACAAAAATCAATTATAAAAGATGCTGAGAATAGAAAACAGCTCCCCTTAGATATTAATGATCCAGATGATAAGCAAATCCTCCTTCAAATATTGCAAGAAGCTAACGGAGATAAGGAAAAAGCAAGAAAAATTGCTTCTAAAAAAGGATATAAATTTTAATGACTGACGCTTTTGATCTATTAGAAGCTGAAACGAAATCAAAAAAATATCCAAGTGGAGATGCTTTCGACCAAATAGCTAAGGAAGAGAAAATTCCCGAAGAGCCTTGGTATGTAAAATTAGCTAATCTTCAAAATGAAGAAAATGAATTCGAAAAAGAAATAGAAAGAAGTACAGCTCAGGGAACTTCTAGAATACTTGAAACTGTGATTGGTGCACCTGGAGATATTCTTTCATTTGCAAAAAGTATTTTTGGTTTATCCCCAGATACAAATTTGCCCACTTCTAAATCTTTAAGAGAATTCAGTGAAAAATCATCTTTGGGTTACACTAAGCCTCAGTCTGAATTTGAAGAAAGAGGTGGAGAAGTTTTACAAGACATAGCATCTTTTATGATACCTGGATCAAAGCAATATTCCTTAATGAGAAACATTGGAATTCCCGTTCTTGCAAATTTAGCTAAAGAAGGTACCGAAAGAATAGGATTGGGTAAAGTTGGAAATGAAGTTAAATTGGGAACAATGGTAGCATTAGATCTTATGAATCTTAGAAATGGAGGAGCAAGAGCGCATTCCTCTAAATTGTTTCAGGCTAGTGAATCTGCGATACCAAAAGGTGATTCATTAACCTCCTCTTCATTTGTTAATGGAATTAAAAGTCTATACAACTCAATGCTCAAAGGTGGGAGTTCTCCATCTAAAAATGCATCCTTAAAAAAATTGAGAGAGCTAATTAAAAAAAGCAAAAATGGATCAATTCCTGTTGAAGAACTTACAGAGACAAGAAAAAGTCTAAATGAATTACTAGAGGAAGCTAAAGCATTCGACATCACCAAACCATTCAAAACGAAGAAAAGAAAAATCAGAAATATAAATCGAGTGAAAGAAAAAGTTATCGATGCATTGGATGAATATGGTCAGATAAATAAAGAATTTGGTGAGTTGAATACAGCAGCAAATGAATCATGGGCAGCCTTAGAATCTAGTGAAATCATATCAAATTTTCTACAAAAAAAAGTTGGAAATGTCGTAAAAAGCAAAAATTTGAGATCTTTACTAGGAATAAGTACTGCATATGGGGCACATGCCTTGGGAGCTTTAGGAAAAGCAACAGTAATAGGTGCTCCCGCATTTGCTGGTTATCAAGCAATTAAGCTATTAACAAGGATATCTAAAAGTCCAACTCTTAGAAGATATTATGGAAATATCCTTAAAAGTGCGATATCTGGTAACGTCGCACAGGCCATAAAAAATTCCAAAGCTTTGGATGATTCTCTTGAAGATGAAGAAGAATGATCCTATCTTGTGGTTAAAGTCTTCTAAGAAAAATAAAAATCCAAAAAATAATGCAGCATATGTTAGACAGAACATCATTTCTTCCGCACTTGTCTCATAAATTCATATTGGTCTTTTTTCATTTGAATAATTTCATCTTTCATTTGTTTTTGCATTTCGCAAAACATCTCATAAAGTCTATCAGTGCGAGCGCTTTGCTGATCTATCCTTTCATTAGTGGTTCTAATATCCGACTGGATACCACAATGAATATAATATGCTGATCCAAGAATGGTAAATATAATAGAAGCAACCTGTATCCAATCCATCTCTTACTCCTATCTATGAATCACTTAGTAATAACATGGACAAAATGAACAATATACCAAAAAACATTACTTCCTCCCCTCTTTGATTAACTCTATGAACATTTGATACAGTTGATCCGTTCTGCAATTCACCTGATCTATCCTAGCAGTTTGAGCGCTTACGTCTTTCTGAATAAAATAATATCCACCAAGCAAAGTGATAAATATCACGATGAACTCAACATGTACTGACCAATGAGATTTTTCCATTATATGACCTCATTTCCTTATTTAAAAAATATGTTGACTAAATAACTTTATATTAGCACAATAGCACATTTACACATTGTTTACAAGGAAATCATGAAGAACCGCGCTAAATGCAAGAAATGTAATAGCATCATAGAAAGTGATGGCGAACACAAGGATTGTGCATGTGGAGAAATATCCGTATTCGGAAATATGCAATGCCAAGCTAAAGATTGGGGTAATTTCTTGAGAGTGGATGATCAAGGAAATGTCATCGTACCACAAGTTACTGATGCACCTAATACTAAACCAACGAAAGAAGAATTGATTAAGATATTAGATGAAATGATTGCCAGTATCGAAGGATTGCCAGCTACTGCGATGTTAAGTCCTGTGAATCAGTATGACTACGTAGCAGGATTATTATTGTTGTCACAGCTGTTTAAGTCCCTATAATCAATAGGAGGCAGTTCAGTCTGTTTATTTTGCATTTCGCTTAATTGATCTAGCAATGCTTTGACTTGTTTGCCAGTTTGCTCGTTAACTTCTTCTTCATTAGGCTTTTGCTTATAACCTCTAGTATGTCCTTTACGATCTAACACGAATTCCGCTGCTTTTTGGGCTAATGCCGCATTAGACTTATGGTTATTCATGTTGTATGCCAGGACATATTCGGCAGTATCGAGATGAATTTCGTTATTGTATTTTCTGATGTACTTAAGTATCTCTATTCCATCATGATTTCTGTTAAAGTACTCATACACAGTATCTCGTGAAACGTTGTAGTGATTAGCAATTGCTGCAATATTTCCGTGATATTTATAAGCAACTTGCATCATGTCGACTTTGTCGGGGTTAAATAAAATTTGAGCCATAATTAACTATCTCTTTCGCTTAGTTAACTTTTTTCCGCACATTTCGCATTTTTCATCAATTAAGTCTTTCTCTGAGTTATCAGAGGAATTTTTTGGATTTAGCTCTAATTCTTCTGGAGTAAACCCAGCATCGTAGAGATCATCTAAAGAATATATGTTAGCTAGAATATCATCATCCCAATCGCCGCTATGTCTATTGTCTATCAATATTCTGAATTTCTTGACGTCTTCTGGAACATCTGAATCTACGATACATGGGATTGTATCCCATCCTAACCATTTAGCAGCAGCAACTCTTTGATTACCTGCATATACTGTTAGCTTTCCTTTTGCATGATCAACAAGTATTGGTCTACGCCATAGGAAATCAGGATCTTTTTTGATAGACTCGCATAGATGCTCCATTGCTTCTTTCGTTATCGTTCTCGGATTATCTTCTAGCAATGTGAGTATACTTATTTCAACTTCATGTATATTGATCATTCTTCAATTGTCATTAATTTTAGTGGTTTTACTCGGTTACCCAGTTTTTCATACTCATCATCAAAATAGTCTATATTTGGTATAACCATCTGATATTCACTATAAATAAATGAAGTTTTTCTAGCAATGATGAGGATTTCATTCCCCTTTTTTTGCTTGATAGCGATAATTCTATATCCAGAATCTTGCAAATAAGTTTTGGCATTTTCATATTGATCATATGGAATTCTTATTTTCATTAATCTCCGAAGTCGATAGAGGGCCAATCATTAATAGGAGGATACAGAGGAATGTGAATAGGAAGACTAGGTAGTATCATTTAAATGCATTCATTTCAAAAGTATTTCTTCGGCCAAAGTGTTATGACGAGGCATTTTATCTTTTCTTTTTGCCCATCATTTTTTGACCTAAATGGCAAGCTGGGTCTCTTTTCTTATCAGCCTTTTCCAAATCTTTGAGTTCTTTTTCGGTGTGTTTAACACCTTTCTTGATCTTTCGTATTTCTCTATCCATTATTTTACTCTCGGTATTCCATCATAAAAACAATTATTGCAAATAGTTTGGAATGGAGACATGATTGATTTGCATCTTATACAAACACAAATAGTATTGTCCATATGCCTCCAAAAATCCCACGGCTTAGCGTGGGATAACGAACTCACTAGGCCGTCTTAGTACTATTTTATTTAGAATAAATTATTTTGCAAGTAATTTTATTGTGTTAAATATATCTAATGTGGTATACTCGTCTCATGAGTCATGCAAGTCTCCCTGATGACTGAGTCTACAAGCTCAGCAGGTCGTAGCACAAGACTCATAATTAAATAAAATTGAGGGAATATGGATTGGGTACAAACTTTATCGATCATAGTATCTGTTTTTGCATCTGCATATTATATTCATAGAGAGATACAGTCAGATATAAGAGCTGCAAATTTAAGAACGGACAGACTATATGAAATGTTTATTGAATTGATCAAAGATGTGAAGAAATGAAAATATCCGTGATTCATAGAAGACAATTTGGATTTAACAGATTCTATCCCAAGGACGACTTCACTAGTGATTTTCTAGAAGTATTTCGTAGGAGAGAATCTGACCGTAAGCTGACTTTTACTGAAGGACAGCTTAAGAAGCTAAAAGAATTAGGTTTTGACATTATCATCTATCCGGAATATACTTTATGAAATTAAATGAAGAAAAAATAATTTTAACCAAAACCGAACTAAGGCATTTACTGGGTGATTTTATTATTTATTGCAAAAAAGAATCGACGATAGATGATTTTAAGATTGATCAATGGTTAAAGAAATTTATTGATAAAAGATGATTATATTGGAAATAAATGAATCAAAAGAATGCGCTAGAAATCTTCCGGCAACGGGCAAAAAAAAATCCAAAGCTGCAAGCTGCTTATAATGAGGAAAAGAAAAAATATCAAATTGCTTGCAAAATTCGTGAATGTCGCAAGCGTAAAAAACTCTCTCAAAAGGATTTAGCGACACTAATTGGAACTACACAATCTGTAATTTCTCGATTAGAGAATGCCGAATATACTGGACTTTCTCCTAGTGTTTTAAGGAAAATAGCAGATGTCACAAGTTAAACGCTAAGTACTTTTAAGGAATGGTAAATATGCCTATACCTTTACAACTTTACTTATTACCTGAAGATAATACAGAATTAGCTGTGTTAAAAAGGGAAATCGAAGAAGTAGATTTAACATGCAATAAAGTTAGGAAAGCTCTGTTTGCTAGGCATAATGAGCTAGCTAAGCTTTATCTTGAAATTCATCAAAGACTTGAATTTATAGAGTCTAATTTATGTAAAGGTAAATATGAAATAATATAATTCATAAATAGAATTCTATTCTACAAGCGTTCATTTTACTTTTAACTTGATCATATTCCCATCTGATTTTTGGGTCATCATCGGCTCTTCCCCTAGCTAATCCAGGTTTTATTAGACTTGCCACTTCGTCCCTAATGTATTTAAAACCTGAGATTAGATTATCATCATCTAAGTTTCTTTTTCCCATTCTAATTAATTTTACTGTGCAGGGGTAAGGTAATATAGTTTTATTCTTAGAAATAGCTGTTTCGTTAACAAAAGCAGCCCAAATGTACTTATACTGAATATTTTTTCTTTTTCTTTTTACATGCATGTTTTCATTTAAATTTGATTCACTTTCAACTTTAAATGGCAACTCCCAAACGATAAGCGGAAATTCAGCTCTTTTCTTCGGGATATATTCAGTTTTAGGAATCAACTGAAGTAAATCCGGTTCGATCATTGCAGGTATTTTAAATTCTTCATTATCTTCAATTGTAGCCATTATATTTCTTTATCCATGGTTTGAGTCATCTTTATGATTTTGCTTCGTCCAATTCAATCTATGGAGGAATTCCGGGGTCCCATGGACCATAATCGACATCGGAATTGAATTCTTTGATTCTTTCTTCATAATTCGAACTTAAAAGAAATCTAAGCACTTGATCTAACACCCACTGCTTATGGTGTATTTCCTCTAGCATTCCATATTCTAAAATTACTCTGATAGCATTTTGGATATCGTTTTCATTCATATTTTTTATCCGAATTTTTCCTCTAAATGCCTTTGGAATATATCAGGAACCATTTTATAATCATAGTCTATTCCGGTATTATTATCTTTGCAGTAAGTTTTATAGATGTAGAGAGCAGAAACATTATTTTCGTTTTTGAATTTCAAAGCAAATTCTTTATTTATTTTAGCGAATTCTGCTTGCTGAGCCCAATTCCCCTTAAGAGCTCTTTCTATCCAGCCTGGAGGATTATTAGGAAGTTCTTTCTTCTCGAGCATGAAATTAATAGTGTGTGTGATCTTATCACTCGAATAATTCGAGAGCCATTTTTTTATAGTGAGACTAGAGATAATAATATTCTTCATTTCGAAATATGCCTCGAGGACTTCTTGCTCTTCTTGTTTTTCTTCTGAAAAGGGCAAAGAGGCAGCAGAAAGGCAACGAGCAAAATTTTGCGACTTTTCTTTGCTTGTTTCTTTTATACAAATAACTTCTTGTCTTTCTTGTCTTTCTTGTTTATGGTTGCTCGTTGGTTGCTCGTTGGTTGCTAATTGGTTAACGTGTTGGTTATCTAATTCCGGATTTATATCGAAAACACTTGAATCTTTAAGATTTACGAGAGTTCCTGTGATGGTTATCTTGATGGTTGATTTTTGACGTTTAAGAAATTTCTTACCATTATAGATAATTTCTATGAAGTTAAATTCGATTAATTTTTCCAATGCCGTTCGATATTTTTGTCTAGTTAAACCACTCTTTTTATGATCTCCCAAAATGGCATCCCCTACTTCAAGTCCATCAGGTGAATTAGGAGTTCTTCGAGCTCTTATAGCAATCTGCATAAGTAGCAACATAGCATTTGGATAATGTTCTAGAAGCCATTGCGTACGATCGGAAATAACCAACTTGATAAATCTTCGTGTATAATCATTATTTGACATAGTAATCCCTTGCTTAAAAATTAGTGGAATCACTATAATGCAGACATAGTAGTTCTGGATTATAGTGAGAAGCCGGTTCACAGCCGGCTTTGTCGTTTTGTAATATACTTGAAAATTCTTTCTGTAACCAGAAAGATTTCTCATCTAACATGCAAATTTCCTGTTGTGAAAAATGTTTGGAATTTGCTAGACTTTTTTACGATCATATAAATCTTTACTTCCAGTTAGGTTTTATGATTGTTGATCTGTTGGTTAGATGGATGCCGGCGCAAGCCGGCTCTATTTTCTTAAAAATATCCCGATCATAAAAACACTTCTAGTCAAAAAATAAATAGTTGTCAAAGAATTTCCCATGCGTATAATCATGGTCGTTAGTACAGACGTACTATGTTCATCATTGTACTTTTCATATTATTGTACTCCTTGAGATTGTCCCTCAGAATACGTTCTGAGGGTTCTTTATAAGAAATGGAATAAAATGAAAGAAGTGTTCAAAGAAATATATCAGGGAATTAGATCATTCTTCAGCATTAGCAATCTGCTAATAATCACACTCACTATCCTCTCTTTCTATCTGATCTTCAGATTATATATTAATTGAATGTTTTTAATTTTCATTTTTTATCCTCTAACAGCTTTAAATTTCAGAAGCCATTGTTGTGGTTCTTCAAATGCTCTTTTCCTTTCTAATACATTAGAATCAACTGTTTTATAATTTCTTTTTTCTTTTTGTAACCAATCTTTATTTTTTTCTTTGTTTTTAAATATTTCTTTACATCTATCGCTACAATATTTCACCTTTATATTTTTGTTAAAATCGGTTTCGAATTCATTTTTACATTCACAGCAAATGAAAATTCTATATTCTTTTGGTTTACTTCCTTTTTTGTCATATTGTTTCATGTATTCTTTTTGATATTTATTAGTACATATAATACATCTAAGAGCTTGATTTCTCTTTTTTTTCCCGCAATCTGGACAAAAGGTGTCATCATCCCACATTTTTTTCTTCCTTTCTTTCTATCTAATCTTCTGATTGTATATTATTTGAATATTTTGAATTTAAATTTTCATTAATAAATTCTTTCATTTCATCTATATTTGAGTAATTAAGATTTAATTTATTCATCAACAACAATCCAAGTTCTAATAGAAACGCCTCTTTCGAAGGAATATCCTGAGGTGAAGACTGCTCTTTTTTTTCCCTGATATTATCTTCTATTTCTTCTTGAAGATCTTTTTGTGAGACTTGTCCATGTGTTTCTTTCTCAATTGATCTAATGAGTTTTTCACCTAATGGACTCATTCCCCTCATCACTTGGTTTAGATAAGATTTAGTATAGTTTATCGATCTGCTGAATTTTGCTCTGCTTAATTTATTTTTGAATAGATATTCTCTTAGCTGCATATTTTTTCTCCTTTTTCAAACATCTTAAATTTCAGCGCAATTTATTTCAACGAAAATTTTATGTTGACTCAAAATCATATCATAGTTTATATTATAGTTCTAACCAACAAGGAGAAAAATATGACAGATCTAGAGGTATTGATAGAAACAACGAATAGATTAAGTGATCGTTTATCCAAAGCAGCGGAAGATGAAATGCGATTTGGGATTAATCTATGTATGGCTCTTGAAAGATTGAGTTGGGAGATGCTAAGGACAAAAGATGAGTTGCAAGAAATAGCCAATTTAGTAATGTAGAATTTTTTTAAAAAAGGAGAAAAAAATGTTCGCCAGAGATTCTGTAGATTACGAAAGCGATTATGAAGTAGAAATAGAAAAAGAAATGTATTATGTGAGAAATCAATGTCTTAATGTGTTGAAAAGCTATGACATAAATACTTGGGAAGACATTACCGATCTAATAGAAAGATATTATGAAAATGATGATGAAGCGACTTTAATATTCGATGAGTGTAAATTTTTCGCTTTGGAAAGAGCAGCATTGAAAGGAGATATCGGATGGTTTTCACAAGAAGTCAGATTAAAAAGAGATGAAGATGAAGCAGAATCTAGATATTTCGAAGAATTAGAAAATCAAGGGCGTGATTATGACATCTACTTTGGCTGATATAAGGCCCGGATATGATCGTATCACATCCATATTGAGTCACTTTAGTGGATTTGACCATGTGCCCTCTTTTATCTTAGAGAGGGCCAAAGAAAGAGGAACGGCTGTACATAAGATGTTTGAAGAAATGAGTACAGGAAAACAACCACAGGAGTTTAATCCTGCATATCAAGGTTATTACGATAGCTTATGCAAATGGATGGAAAGAAAGAATTTCTTGTTTCCACTAGATAGGCTTTACAATGATAAGCTGATGATTACTGGCATGATAGATGGAATTTATGAGTCTGATGATGGATTAGTCTTATTTGATCTTAAGACCAGTGCAAGTATCGGAAAAACCTGGACTGAGCAATTGGGAGGATATCTGACTCTATTGGATAATACATCGATCACCATAAATAAAGTAGAAGTAATCAAGATCGAAAAAGAAGGGAAAGATCCATATGTCATCGATATCGAAAAAAACTTAGCAATACAGGGATTTTATGACTGTTGGAAGATATTTTTTAGATTCTTTAAGGGTAAGGAATCCATCGATATAGAAAAGCTGTGAGACCGAGAGAGGTTAAAAACTCGGTCCCACTCGCCGGCGCAAACTAGGAAAACAACTGGGATGGTTGTCTTTCCTTGATTTATCAAAATAAATAATTAGGAGCAAGGAAAATGACTGAAAATTTGCCATCAACAAATTTAGTACCAAGTGATATTGAAATCAAGACACTCAGCTTTATAGCAAAGACAGCCCAAAACTCTGGTCTTTATAATCTGGTGGGAGGAGAATCAAAGATACTGATGATACTTTTAGCTGCAATGGAGCTAGGAATAAAGCCAATGTGTGCTCTAAATGGAGGTATCTGGAACATTCAAGGAAAGATAGAGATAAGCGCTAGGCTAATGAATTCAATGATCAGAAGAGCCGGGCATAGTATTATAATCAAGCAATGTGATAATAAAATTTGCGTTATGGAAGGAAAGAGAAAAGATAATGGAGATACCTTCACTTCTTCTTTTAGTATGGATGATGCCGCAAAGGCTGGTCTTGCAGCTAGAGATGTATGGCGAAAATATGCCGAGGATATGCTTTACGCGAGAGCCATGAGTAGACTTGCAAGGAGATTATTTCCTGATATCATTGGTACTGCTTATGTGGAAGGAGAAATTAGAGATACGGATGTAAAACCTGATATAGGTGAAAAACCACTTCAGGAAGACTGCACGATCGAAATTCCTGTAGAAGATATAGAAGATGATTGTAAGGAAAAAATAGATGAATTTCTTACAAAATATAATAATTATGAATCATCTAACGTCGTGAACTTTCTTAACAAGATGAAAGATTTTAGAAAAGTGCCCATGGGTATTATATTAGAAGAATTTAGTAATCATGAGCACTTTGTGAATATATTCCAAAAATACCTTGATTCACTCAAGGTACAGTCATAAAATGTTCATCCTTGGGATTACCAATTTCTAGTGCCATCTGGATATTGGTATTCTCATTCAATGCTTCTCTTTGTACTTCAATTGTAATGGCATTGTCATTGGTAACTTTTGCCAATCCATGAATCAAATCTAGATTGATTCCACATGAAGCCAAAAAAGGAATCAATATCAAAAGTGTAAGTCTCATAAACACACAGGGGTTAAGGTGGTAAAAAAACAACTTTTTTAAATGTAAAGCGGATTTACATCTTCTTAGTTTTATGATGACCCTTTGCCATTTTATGCAACATGCTTAGATGATGCTTAGCCATTTTCGCGTGATGCGCATGACTATGCTCTCCCCCTTTTACTTCTTCTGCATGTGTTAATTTATGCTTCATATGATGTTTTTCATGTTCATGATGTTCTTTCTTGCGCATATTTACCTCTATTTTGCTATTTTTGCTTTTAACGCCATCTCACTTTTACTATGATGCATCGAATGATGTTTGCTATGATGCTCATGATGGTGTTTTTCTTTATGATGTTTTTCTTTCTTATGTTTCATATCTTTACCTCTTCTAGCCTCGCTATATGCTATCGCTACAGCTTGTTTCTGGGGTCGACCAGAATGTATTAATTCTGATATATTCTCACTCATTACTTTTTCTGATTTTCCTGATTTTAAAGGCATTATTTCCTTCCAGATTTATTTTGTTTCTTAACATCGACTTTTGGTTTTATCAATTCCAGCATGATGATATTTAGTCTTTCTACAGATGTGATGCATTCTTTTATAGAGTGAATAATCTGCTCATTATGGGATCTTAATACCTGTAAATCATGTTCAAAATTCTTATATGTTTCATTTTCTTCAGATTTATATTGAAACATCAAATCGGTGAATGTGCTTCTAAAAGAATTTAGCTCAATGTTACTTTTCAATGATGTCACTAAATTTAATCCAATCGAAATAGTCAATAACACTACTAAAATAATCCATTCGAACATTTCATTTCTCCGTGTAATTTATGTCTCAAGGAGATATAACAGTTGAAGAAATGTATTGTCCACTTTTTTCTGAAGGATTTAAAATGTACAGAATTATTTTTTTTATCTTCCCTTTTTTTTGCTATGCTGTGAACTACTATCATGATGATCTAAAAATTGTTATTTTAAATGAACTCTTCCAAAGAGATGAATTAATCTACTCATATTACCTTGAAAGCAATGATCAACTTCAGAAAACATTTTATCTTGGATGCCTATTCGAAAATGAAAAATTACGCAATTGGATATATACATTAGCATATAAGAGCTCCACAGAAGTAAGTGACTAAAGTAGTACCTCCCAATATACTATCAGTATTTCCTGCTTCACCATTAGCAATGATAGTAACTACTGCTGTATCCCCTGCATTCATTAATGTTATCGCAGAAATCATTAAAGATTGATTCGCTGATAAAGCTGCTCTACTAAATGTTTCCTGAAATGTATTTGCTTGCACACCAGATACGACTATACTGATAATGAATGAGGTAGCTATAGTTGTACTAGAAACAGTTATCATAGATCGCAAATCATAAACGCCATTTACAGGAGCTGTAAAAATACCATTGGTTCCAGCATTGCTATTCTGATCAAATTTTTTAGTTAAAGCATTAGTACCTAATGTATATGTAGAGCCATTACCAGTTGCATTTGGTACAGTAGTTGCAAGAGAATATAAAAAAGAACATTGAAAAGGCATCGTACGATATCCATTTACAGTCATACGCCAATATTCTAAACCTGTGTTAGGTGTAACATTATCACCTTCGACTGTATGTATAACTAAATCAACTCCTGTTGTACCTTGCATTCCATAAGCCCAACTTCTTACAGCTCCTCCTTTATTAATGGTCATATATTCAGCACCAGATCCCGTTCCACCACCAGTTATAGTCAATGCTACCTGATTTCCCGGATGTGTTGTATCTTGAGTCGTTATTATTACATTCTTAAAAGCATTGGTTGTTTCAGTTGTGAATGTAAAAAAACCATCTCCTGCAACAGTAGTGCTAAATATAGGTGTATTTGTTCCAATTCCTGTTAACACTTGTCCAGGAGAGGAAGATGGAAGCTGAAAATTAATAGTGTTATCATTTGCACCCTCTATAACACTAATACCATTGGCTCCGGTAAAAGTAATTGTTGGAGGTGTTCCTGCTGGAAGTTCTGTGTTACCATCATTAGTGGTAAAGAATTGTTCAACTGAAGGTGCTCCTCCTGTTGTAAGTAATAACCAATTAGCTAGACTTTGCCCTGTTTTATTACTAAATCCTAAAAGGATCCACATGTTTTTTAAAACGGTATTTACCCAAAATTGTCTTACAGGATAATTAAAATCTTGAGGAGTAGGATCTCTAGTTTCTATTACTAAAAGAAATGGATTTGTTGAACTTTGACCGGCATTAGCGCTATAATTAAATGATGCATTTATAGGATTTGATTGCGAAGATTGCATTAGTTTACGATCCCATAAAGTTTAAATTTCCCAGAAGTGAATGTCCCTGCAGAAGGTAAAACTTGTAATGCATTTACCACTGTTGTACTTGCTAGGTTACCGGTACCATTAAAACTAAGTACATCGTTAGGTTCATTATTGAAATATGTGGATGAGAATATGTCAGATTTAAATGCAGCGGCATTATTGAAATTGAAGAATGTAACATATCCTGAAAATGGAAGACTACTTCCGGAAACTAGACTAAGAGCCCATGTAGAACCAGCATTTACATTATTTACTCCATTAACAGCTCCTCCGATAATGAAAGAAGCTTCATCACTATATCCTGAAGTGACAAAAGTGGAACCGTTATTGTTACTATATTGAATCAATATATTACAATTTGTAGAACATACCACACCATATGCTACTAGGTAATAATTATCGAATCCTGTGACATCTGTAAATATTATTGATGCACTTGAAGATGCAGTTTGAGAACTTAATAGAGATAAATTACCACTCCCAGCATTTGTGGTAATACCAAGTTGGCTTGTAGCACTGTTAATGGTAACAAATTGCTGATTTGAAACTGTGTTTCCAGTAATTCCAGTAATAAAACAGGTTGCCTGTGTATCAGATCCAATCCTAGTTACATTACTTTCTCCAGTTACTCCAGGGACTGCAACACCAATATTTATATTGTTTGATTCTGAACTTGTATAGTTCAATCCGGATTGTGCGCCAATAATAGTGTTGTTGAGAGCCGTTGTCGCAGATATGAAGGAATCATATCCAACTACTGTATTATTCCCTCCGGATGATATTGATTGGCCAGCTTCAAAACCAATTAAGGTATTTGTAGTGCCACTTGTGATCGATAATCCTGCGTTTACTCCCATAGCGGTATTGTTAACACCACTTGTCAAAGCATGTAATGTTTGAAATCCAACAGCAGTATTATTTTCACCTGTTAATGTTTTGTTACCCGAACTTAATCCAAGTATTGTGTTTTGTATTATATCTGTTAGGTTCAAGTCCATTTCAGTAGCAGTTGATGCACTAAATGATACTGAACTTCCTGCATCTGCATGATCTGTAATGGCAAATAATTGAAGATTTTCTCCAGAAACTGTTCCAGAATCAGTTGTAATAGATAATACAGCTCCAGAACCACCATTAACAGGCTTGTATATTTGGCTCATTTTTACCTACATTACTGGTTGAACGAAATTATAGGATATTGAAAATGTTCCTGATGCTCCATCACCATAAAAGGTTGTGCCTTGAGAAATAATACCATTTGCATCTCTGATGTCTAATACTATTGCCTCACCACCTGGAAATGTTCTCCATAGATTAGCTGCTGATGTTCCATTTACATATAAAGCAACAGAGACTGTTCCTTGATTATCAAAAATTAGATGGGTAACAGGATGTGGCAATGTACCAATCAATACGGGTGATCCTGTCATCGCTGCTGATAATTCAGTACCGAATATAATTACTTGGCTATTGTTTATAGTCATGATTTACCTTAATTTATAATTAAATAATTAAATGTACTTGTTTCAGCAGCTGTTGAAGTCAATGTAAAACTTCCTGTCGTCTGTGCTGTAATAGAAACTTGACCAGCAGTACCCCCAGTAGTATCTCTACTATATAAAATAATGCTAGAAGTAGTTACCGCTGTTGATGTCGTAGTGACTGCACCAGGAGATCCTGACATTACCGCTGTTGTACCTACAGAGGCATTAGCACCTGTTGCGATCAATAACTTGTTTCCTGCAGTTCCTAAAGATAGATTACCATTTGTAGCAGTGATATTTCCAGAAGTTGCAGTCAATGTCGTGGTTGCTGTTACTGAACCTGGTGCTACAACTGTAGATGGTAATGAAGCTACTGCATTACCAGTCGTTGGTGTTACTGTTACTTGGTTAGTGGTTCCTGAAATGGATAAAACGTCACCGCTTGAGCTTGCTACCTGTTCCCAGGTGGCTGTAAGTACTCCACCAGCAGTAGAAAGAGTAAGTAAAAACCATATTCCATTTCCTGGCCATACCCATTCTTGTCCAAGAAAGAAATTGACATCTGTACTAGTAGGTGCTCTTACATCATAATGTGGGTAACTTGGACCTTTTCCGTTTGTAGATCCTATTGCAATGCCATATAAGTTTTGATTAGGCTGAAACATATCGCCTCCTTTTAGTAAATTTAAAATTATAACTTTATCAAATTTATTTAAATAATTATATTTAGCACAAATGCACAATGTGCTACAATGGTGAAATTAAGATAAAATTTAACTGTTAAAAAGAAGGGAATATGAGAGATAAGTTATTAAGAGTAAGGATTCCTTCTGATCTTCTGAAGGAATATAAGAAACTTTGTGTCGAACTTGAATTATCTTTGCCTGCACAAACTGAGCAGCTTATAACTCATTTTGTTTCAATAACTAAACAGAATCAAATTCATATGATGGCTAAAGATGCAACCCTTAAGTCCTAAACAACTTGAATTCATATTGAATAGTACGGCTAAGTTTAACTTTGCCCATGGTGCCGTATCTACCGGTAAGACGATATGCACACTATTTAGATTCATGCAGGCAGTACTTGAATGTCCTGATAACGATATAGCCATGATTGGCAAGACTAGTAAAACCTTATTTCATAATGTTATAAGTTTACTATTCGAGAATAAAGAACTTTCCATTTTCAGACCTTTTTGCACATGGTCACCTAGTTCATGGGAATTGAAAGTAAAAGATAAGACAGTGACAACATATGGCGCCAAAGATGCCGGATCTGTCGGTTTGATTCAAGGAAGGACTTTAAGTCTAGCCTATTGCGATGAAATGACTTTATTTCATGATAGCTTCATTCATATGCTTGATACTCGATTGAGAAAACCACATAGCATGCTATTTGCATCTATGAACCCGGCCCATCCAGATCACATTATTAAGAAATGGATCGATTTAGGCATTGCCGGAGATAAAAACTATTACTCATTACATTTTACTTTAGATGACAACCCTTTTGTTGGTGAATCTTATAAAAAGCGCATTGCTAATAGCACTTCCGGTCTATTTTATAAGCGTAATTATCTTGGTCTTTGGTGTTTGGCGGAAGGTGCAATCTTTGAGTTCTTTGATAGGAAAATTCATGTTGTGGACCGTCCTCCTGCTGCTGCTGACTATTGGATTGCCGGTATTGATTATGGCTCTGTCAATCCATTTGTGTGCTTGCTTATTGGTGTGAGCTCTGGTCAATATACTCAAACTGGAAAGAAACTATGGGTAGAAAAAGAGTATTATTGGGACCCATCTAAAATGGGAAGGCAGAAAGTGAATAGTGAATTTGCAAGAGATGTACACGCATTTCTTGAACCATATTCTGTTAAGTCTATTTATATAGATCCAAGTGCCGAGGCTTTCCAATTAGAACTAAGAAGACTTGGTTTACATGCTGTGCATGCCAATAATGATGTAGTTAACGGTATTCATATTATGACTAGCGAAATGTTAGATGGAAATATATTCATATGCAGCGAATGCAAGAATACCATTCGTGAAATTGAATCTTATGTGTGGGATACCAAGAAGAGCGAAAAAGGATCTGATGAACCCATTAAGAAAGACGATCATAGTTGTGATGCACTTAGATATGCCTTAGCTAGTCACAA